>Ga0209826_1000766_pt1 | contig 22907 bp, 25 predicted proteins | sample GOMGulsemesocosm_5_FD_184637 | JGI IMG/M metagenome (GOLD analysis project Ga0209826, IMG submission 184637) | Methane-oxidizing microbial communities from mesocosms in the Gulf of Mexico - GOM15C Gulf of Mexico (SPAdes) (version 2) | ecosystem: Environmental > Aquatic > Marine > Cold seeps... | reverse complement strand
TCAACAATACCGTTTTAATACGATAAATCTCTGACTCAATATTATTACGTAACGATAGGTTTTTTTGCTTTTCAAGCGCCAAAGAGTAGCTTAGCTTGGTGTCGTAACTTATTTGTGCAAACCAAATACTGGCAATAAAAAGTGGCACAAGGCCCGCCAATAAAATAAGCGTAAGCCAAATCTTTTTAAGTGACAAACTCCGTCTTAACACCTTTTACTCCCCCCGAACAAGCTGTTCCGCCTGCTCAGCAAATCGCATGTCAAAATAACCACCCACAAGATGACTAGGCACAGCAGGCCACAGATTCATTTCTACCAAATGTTCGGCCATCATATTCATATCACCCTCATTCGCTACCATATTGGTATAACTGATCCGATCAGGCGGTGATGTTAATACCTTTTCAAAAATTTCCGCTTTAGACCCCGTATAATCTTCACCCATGACTGCCGCTACGCGTGGGTTATTCTCAATAAACTCTCCACCACGCACTAACTGATCAATCAACTCTTGTAACTTCTCGGGCTGTTCATTAATAAAATGGTCCGATGCTAGAAAAACATGGTCCATATGGTCTTTCCAAATAGTGGGTGAAATAGCCACCAACCAACCCACATTAAGGCTAACTGATTTAGCCCCTTCTGGCTCACCGACGACAAAACCATCAATATCACCACTGCGTAGCGCGTTAATCATATCCCTAGGTGGCATACCTAATACCTTGACCGCCTCTTTAGGAATATTGTGCTGCTGCAAAACCCTATGTAATAACACATTATGCTGAGAGAAAACATGCGGAACCGCAATAACTGTATTCTGTTTCTTTAAATCATCAATTGATGGAATGCTATTAGACAAGACAAACGCATTACCATTACGGTTAGCCATTAATACGATTTTTCCAGCAAAACCCTCATGAATCAGATTCATCGCTAAGGGCGACAAAATAAACGTACCCGCCAGCTTGCCCGATGTCATATCACTAATAACATCATCCCAGTCATGATTTTGAACAGTATTGAGCTGAAAGCCCGTTAACTGATCTTGGTACTTTTTTTCCACCACAGCCAGTGGCAAATGACCACCGCAAATAAGCCGGCCAATATTAATCACTGGCAAACTTGGCTTAATTTCACGTTCCTGAGTTTGGCTCGTTGGCGATTCACACGATGCAAGCAGTAGCACTGCCAGAAAAACTTTTATTACGTTGCTCAGCATAAAGCAGATGACCCCGTTATTTTTAGCTTTCAATTATATAAGCCTCTTTAGATGAAGCTTAGCTCATACCTTGTATAGTCGTATATTATTTTGCTAACTTTGATCTACATCAGAACGTTCACTCTCACTGAAGCAAAAGAGCCTCATTAAATGACTTGATAAGAGCAAATATTAAGACTCCGATATCTTCGTCGTTTGCAACCCAATAAAATTAGAATTGAAAGCCCGGCGTTGATGCTGATATTTCTTGCTCACTCTCATCCATTTCAATAACAATGCCTTCAAACAAAGGCGTTGAAAGATAGCGCTCACCGGTATCGGGCAACATACATAATATATTCGCACCTTGCTCAGCCGTTTCTGCCACATTTAACGCGCCAGCCAATGTAGCTCCCGCTGAAATACCCACAAAGATTCCCTCTTTAACCGCCAAATCTTTAGCGCATTGAATAGCAACAGGGCCCTCTATTGGCAATAACCTATCAATTCTTGCCGCATCCACAACTTGCTCTGTTAGCTTAGGAATAAAGTCAGGCGTCCAGCCTTGTACAGGGTGTGGTGTAAAACTAGGATGGCTAACGCCCTCTTGTTGTGGGATACCTCCACCCAATAACGGGGCATTAACGGGTTCACAAACAACAATTTTAGTATGTGGGCTTTTTTCTTTCAGCACCTGAGACACGCCATTCAACGTCCCTCCTGTACCATACCCTGTCACCCAGTAATCAAGACTGACATCATCAAAGTCAGCTAAAATTTCTTCGGCAGTGGTTTTTACATGCATAGCTGCATTCGCAGGGTTCTCAAACTGCTTAGACTGCCACCAACCATGTTTTTCTGCGAGCTCTTCGGCTTTTTTAACCATGCCCATGCCTTTTTCAGCAGCCGGTGTTAGCACCACCTTAGCGCCTAAGAAACGCATCAATTTCCTACGCTCAACGCTAAAACTTTCAGCCATCGTAATCACTAATGGGTAGCCTTTTTGCGCGCAGACCATTGCCAAGCCAATGCCAGTATTACCACTGGTTGCTTCAACAATGGTTTGCCCGGGCTGCAACTCACCACGACATTCAGCATCTTCGATAACGCCCAATGCCAAGCGATCCTTTACCGAACCCATCGGATTAAATGCTTCTATTTTGACAAAAACATTCACCCCAGCTGGGGCTAGTTTATTAATTCTAACAACCGGTGTATGACCAATTGTTTGTAAAATATTATCGTAACGCTTGCCCATTTGTTCTCCTACTTTTTATTATGTTTTTTATGGCATAACAGTATCAACTCTGGGGTTCACATGCCAATAATTTATTGGCTATTCCGAACTTTTCAAAACTAAAAGTATCAAGCTTAAACCTCTAATTACTGTCTCATTAGTTATTACACGAGACCTCTGCATAACGTAGCGAGCGCAGGCAAGACACCAACAGTAGGCGCTTTAGGCGCCAAAAGTAGGTGCTCGAGGCAAGGCAATTGTGGCGAAAAAGCGCAGTTCCTCTCATGAGGCCTACTCTTGGTACTTGTGTAAATGAGCATTTTGAGCTGACTTTTACCAACAGTAGGTGCTTTAGGCAACGCCGTATTGTCTAGCGCAGTAGTTATGCTGAGGTCTCTACACCACAACGTATGTTCTTTTAAATACTAGAGACTATTAAAGCCCAAGAAAACGAGCGAGTACCAAAAGAATAACAACCGACACTATAAACATTTTTATTGCATAGGCGGTATTCCAGCGAACAAGGTCCTTACCCTTCACTTGATAGCGCCCAAATACCAGCAAGTTAATGCCAGAAAACGGGTTAATACAAACACCAATCCCCCAAGACAGTAAAAACATTGTTGCTAACAACGTATGGTTCGGCTCCAATGATACAAACCAACCACCGACCACAGCAATACTAATAACAGGGTGAATACCTAAACGCGATGCCAAAATCATACAGGTTAAAACTAACACCGAGCTAGGCCCGTTTAACTCACTAATGGGCAAGCTAATAGATAAGCTTTGGATCAATATTGACAAGCCAGAACCGAGTAAACCTGCACTCAAGTACAGCATCAGTTCTCCACGCATACCCGGTAATTGAGTCGTGACATGGTTAGAAAACCCTTGAACAGCTAGCGGCAGACCTTGACGCACCATTAGCACCGTAAAACTAATCAAGCAAGCCAATAAAGGAATCAACACAATCACTCTAAAATCGGGGAATAAAGCGTGCCCCGTTAAGACACTAAACGCCAATAATAGCGGGATTTTGAAGGCATCAAAATGCATTGGAAAACCCCTAAAACTATCAACCACATGAAGAGGGGCTTTTTTAAACTCAGCATAACTAATTGCTGTTGCAATCAATGCGGTGAATAAACCACAACTCATCAAAACCACTAACGAGCTATTCTCTGCAAAAACCATTGCCGCACCAAAACCAGCAAAAAAGGGTGACCAAAATACCGCCGCTGCTAACGCACGTACCAGCAAGGTTGCTTGATGTTGTGAGATATCACCTTTTTTAGCAATGCGGTCACCAACAAAGATAACCGATGACATATTAATGACTGAACTTAAAATATGCGTTCCTAAAAAAGTGGATAAAAACGCTTTTTTACCCTGCGGTAACTGCTCTTCTTGGTGGCTATCAGGCACTGCAACCAACCTAAGAAAGTGAACCCCAACCAACAACGTAATAAGACTTTGGTTCATTGATGATATTTTTAGCCAATCAACAGCCAGTCCATCAAGCCAAGCATACAGCCAGCCTGATGCGCCAATCGACATCAATATAATGGATATTCTTTTTTGCTCCTGGCTAGTAGATGAAATCATCAACAGAGCAGACACCCAAGCTAACGTACCGGGAATCCAGTTTGGCAAGTAGGCGGAAAAACCATTAATAATGGTCAAGACTATACTGGCAAACAATAAACTGCCGGCCACCTTATCAATTTTATTAAGCATCTGTTTGTCGGTAGCGGCATTTTTACGCTACGAATGAAAGTAAAAAGAAATTATTTTACCTTATTAGCCCACGCCCATTCGCCAATGTCATAACAAACTATCGAATACGTTGATAAACGCTAGCCGTGCCATCCTTCATAAGTAGTAACACATCATAGCTATCTCGCCTATCCCCCATTTCCATGCCCGGGCTTCCTAACGGCATACCGGGTACCGACAAACCTAAAGCACCTTCCGGTTTTTCAGCTAAAAAGCGCTGCATAACTTCGGCAGGAATATGGCCTTCAAAAACATACCCTTCTTTAGAAACACCGGTATGACAAGATTGAAATTTCGTGGCTATACCCAGTTTTTGCTTAAGCTGATTTAAATCAGCAGGGTGGTGTGTTTTAGCGTTAAAACCATTATCTTCAATATGATCAACCCATTTCACACAACAACCACAAGTTGGGCTTTTAAAAACATCCAATAACGGTATTTCAACCTTGGCTGGCGCCTCGTTCTTTGCTGTTATGGCCTGCTGACTATCAGAGCAGCCAAAGACTAATAGCAATATCAAGACATAACAGCCTTTTGTGTAAAACCCATGTGTCATAACCATATTTCTTCCCTATAAACCCAAACCTGTTAACAAGCTCATCTTACGTGGTACAACAAATGATTGCATTTGATAAATAACACCAAACTAAGGGGAGTTCTTAGTTTGGTGTTACCTTAAGGAGTCGCTAATCAAGCCCAACTATTTCAAGCTAGTTTAAAAACATCGACATTTTTCCTAGACTTTCTCTTGGCACTTAGGATTGGTTTAAGGGGCCATTTTTATAATTATTCCCCTATCGACGAAAGAACCCAACCTATAAACGGCCATCCACACTACTTGCAGGAAGTAGATATTTAATATCGTAAAGAACATGGTTTGGCTTAGCGAATGATTTTATGCCATCGAGCCCTATCGTTTTAAACTGATCATGCGCAACGGCTACGATAATAGCGTCATAGGTGTTAGTTTCTGGCTGATCTATGGGCAATACGTTATAAACAGCTTTAGCTTCATTTTTATCCACCCAAGGATCATAAATATCAATCTGCGCATGATAAGTTTCTGAAAGCTCTTTTGCTATTTCGACCACACGGGTATTTCTTAAATCGGGGCAGTTCTCTTTAAATGCCAAGCCTAATATGAGTATTTTTGCATCAACGATGTTAATTTTTTTAGTAGCCATTAGTTTGACAACTTCCGTAACGACAAACCCGCCCATATTGTCATTGATCCGACGGCTCGCTGAAATCAACTGAGGATAGTAGCCGAGCAATTCAGCTTTATGCGTTAAATAATAAGGATCAACGCCTATGCAGTGCCCACCCACTAGACCTGGGCGAAAAGGCAAGAAGTTCCATTTGGTACCCGCCGCCTCAAGAACTTCCTCTGTGTCGATACCCACTCGGTTGAAGATGAGAGACAGCTCATTCACCAACGCTATATTCACATCACGCTGTGTGTTCTCGATAACTTTGGCCGCCTCAGCAACTTTTATGCTACTAGTTTTGTGAGTACCTGCTGAAATAATTTCACGGTATAAGTTATCAACCACTGTCGCTATTTCAGGCGTTGAACCTGCGGTGATTTTTAAAATATTGGCTAAACGACGTTTTTTATCCCCGGGGTTAATCCGTTCGGGGCTGTAGCCACAATAAAAGTCTTTATTAAAAATGAGATTTGAATCGGCCTCTAATATCGGCACACAAACTTCTTCGGTTGCTCCCGGGTAAACGGTTGATTCATAAATAACAATATCGTTTTTCTTTAACTGCTTAGCCACTAAATGACTGGCTGAAATGATGGGGGTTAAGTTTGGGTGCTTTCTTTCATCAACCGGTGTCGGTACGGTAACAATATAAATATTACACTGGCTGAGCTCTGAAGCATTTATAGTAAAATCTAGTTGTGAAGCTTCCGCTATTTCTTCGGCGGTTGTTTCTAATGTAGTGTCATTGCCTTGTTTCAGGTTTTTGATACGATCATGGTTTATATCGTACCCCAACGTAGGGAACTTTTTTCCGAACGCTACAGCTAACGGTAACCCTACGTAACCTAAACCAATAATTGCTATTCTGAATTCCACTATTAAACCTTAATCTTTAATTATTTTTCGGTGAACACCAACCGATGCGGCTATCAGCTTAAGTTATTTTAAAAGTAAATCCAGTATTATCAAGATTAAATAAACGTCAGGCCCAATAATTCATCACTGACCAGTTTGCCTGCTTCCTGCTGGAATCTTTTGGACTTCGTGCCTCGGAAATTACTTCTGCACCGCCTAAGAGCGCCTACTTTTCGCTCGGCCTTATTCAACACTAGCCTATGGTTTGATTCTCCTCCCGAATAAGGAGAAACTGTAACAAGCCCTGTATTTTTTTCAGACATAAAAAAACCACTCACATTACTGTAAGTGGCTGTTTTATATGGCGTCCCCAAGGGGGTTCGAACCCCTGTTACCGCCGTGAAAGGGCGGTGTCCTAGGCCTCTAGACGATGGGGACTTTGTTTCTATATTTTTACGTGGTCGTCTTACCACACTTACCAATAAAATTGGTGGAGCCAAGCGGGATCGAACCGCTGACCTCAACACTGCCAGTGTTGCGCTCTCCCAGCTGAGCTATGGCCCCTCTAAGCAGGTGGCGAATTCTACGGAAGCTTTGCTTATTTGTCTAGCCCTGCTGGGCAAGTATTTTTAGTTTTATAAACGCTATCGCTTTTTGAATATTTTTTACACTAGTCTCTTTGCCCAGTATAAACAAGGTCGCATCAATTGCTGGCGATACCGATGTACCTGACAAAGCCACCCGTAATGGCTGCGCTACTTTACCTAATTTCAACTCAAGTGCCTCAGCGGTATCGAGCACCACTTGGTGAAGAGGTTCTTTGCTCCAGTCCGTTAGCTCTTCAAATTTAGCCAGCATCATTTCCAATGGTTCTAAAGCTGCGGCTTTAAAGTTCTTTTTTGCGGCCTTTTCGTCGAACTCTTCATAATCTTGATAGAACAATAAACTCTTTTCCGCCATTTCTTTCAATGTTTTGGCTCGTTCTTGCTGAGTTTTAACAATTTCCAATAAATCCGGTCCATTATCAACATCGCAGCCCAATGTTTTTAGCTGATCAGCCAAGGGTCCAACTAGGCGATCAGGCGCTGAGTTCATGATGTATTGCTGATTAATCCACAAGAGCTTTTCTGTATTGAATGCGGATGCTGTTTTATTCACGTCTTTAATATCAAACAGTTCAATCATTTGCTCACGACTAAATAGCTCTTGGTCACCGTGCGACCAGCCCAAGCGAACAAGGTAGTTTAGTAGCGCTTCAGGTAGGAAGCCGTCATCACGGTACTGCATAACACTCACCGCACCATGACGCTTTGACAAACGCGCACCATCGTCACCTAGTATCATTGGAACATGAGCGAATTGCGGAGCTTTAGCACCCAATGCATGCATAATATTAATTTGACGAGGAGTGTTATTAATGTGGTCATCACCACGAATGATATGCGTCATATTCATATCAATATCATCCACCACAACGGTTAGATTGTAAGTAGGCGTACCATCTGATCGGGCAATAATCAGGTCATCCAGTTCAGTATTGCTAATAGTGATATTTCCACGCACTAAGTCGTCAAAGATCACGTCACCCTGCTCTGGATTTTTGAAACGGACAACAGGCTGCACTCCCTCAACCGCATCATCTCGATGGCGGCACTTACCGTTATAACGCGGCTTTTGTTTATTAGCTCGCTGCTCTTCTCGCATAGCTTCAACCTCTTCGGCTGAACAATAGCAATGGTAAGCATCACCTTGGTCAAGTAACTGTTGAATAATTTCTAAATAACGCGGGAAACGATCAGTTTGAAAAAACGGCCCTTCATCATGCGCCAAACCTAACCACTCCATACCATCAAAAATGGCTTGCACTGATTCTTCCGTTGAACGCTCACGATCCGTATCTTCTATACGTAAAACAAACTGCCCATTGGTTTTTTTAGCATATAACCATGAAAATAAAGCGGTTCTTGCACCACCAACGTGTAAGTATCCAGTGGGGCTTGGAGCAAAACGAGTTCGAACTGTCATTAATATGTACCGCGTTGATAGTGAACTCGGTATTCTAACAAAAACTTAGGATACTCGTTTGTTATCCTAAGCATTAGTAGCATTACCAAGCTCTTTTTATTGTGTTTTGTTGGGCTTCGTGCCTCGGCAACTGCTCCTGCGTCGCCTAATAGCGCCTACTTTTGGCCTTGCAGTCGTCAGCACCAACCGTTGGGTTTCGCAACGTTGGGTTTTGCAACCTTGTATGTAACCCAACAAAAAACCAAATAAACATATGGAGATGGCAAAATTTGAGGCTTAAACCTGTTGGGCTTCGGTAGGTTGGGCTGCGCTGTTTAAGCCCAACAAACTAAGCCTATTTGCTACCTTGCGTTACTTTTTTATCTGCTCACGTCGAAACCTAATTAACGATAATAAGCGTTTTTTTGTATTATCCAGCACAACGGCCATACCGGGTTTTATCCCATGTTCGGAGGCAACAAAGGCTTTCATGGTGTTGCATATTTGCCCTCCCAGCCTGACACCCAAACCTCTCACGCGCATCATGTTCCCCCAGTCACCGAACATTTGCAGGGTCATTTCACAGGCGGTGACCATAAACGTGATTTCTAAGTTAGGGTGCTTTTGTACCTGACGAACAATCACTTCGCCAATTTGATGTACGGTGGTAATGAATACCGGCAAAACACGTTCTGATGGCAAGCTATGCACGCACTTCCCAATAAAACATTGCCCACAAACAGGGTTGGTTAAATCATGAATACAGTCTTGGGTAAACCTTTTAGAGGGGCATTCAAAAGGTTTATGGCAGTACGAGAAGCCAACAATAAGTAAGCTGTTTGGCTTTGCTAGAATGGTTTTAAACTCTTGCTCATTGTTTAAGCCGTAGAAAAACAAATCCCCATCACGCTTAAAGGGCAAGGGGGTTAAATACGAACGCAATAAGTTAAAACCGTGCTTAAACGGATTTGAGAAAAAATAACGGATAAAGAATTTTTCCTCATCGTATTTTGCTAAATAGTTTAATGCCTTCCAACGTAGGTTTTTTTTCGTTTTAGGCCGTATGCCGGGTAATTCTGGAATGGATACCAGTTGTTGTATCGGCTGTTTTTTTTGCAGCAGTTGGGAACGCTGGTCCCATGCCGCTTCGGCTTCCTCCCAACTGTCGTATTTATCCCAATATTCGCCCATCATTCGTTCTTCGATTGTTCCCACACACAATGGCCACCAGATACTTTTTTTATCGCTTCAATACGCGCTAAATGCTGTTCTATTTCTTCAGGGTTGGCTTTAACAACGGTTAAACGAGGACGACTCGCATCAAATTTTTTGTGTTCAATCTTGGTGTCTTGTTCGGTTTCTTCTACAAATAGTGAATTTTGCCCGCCCGTTAGCATTAAATAAACGTCAGCTAAAATCTCGGCATCGAGTAAAGCACCGTGCAGTTGACGTTGGCTATTGTCTATTTCAAATCGCTTACATAAAGCATCCAAACTATTACGCTGGCCAGGAAACTTTTTCCTTGCCATATGTAGGGAGTCGGTTATTTCACACCATGCCTTCATATCTGGCTGGTCAAAACCCATTAAGCGGTATTCGTGATTGATAAAACCTACATCGAAGGCTGCATTATGAATAACAACTTCAGCACCTTTTAAATAGTTGTAAAGCTCATCGGCTATATCTTCATACAACGGTTTGTCGGCAAGAAATTCGCTCGTTAAACCATGCACTTCCACCGCACCTTCATCAATGTCTCGCTGTGGATTTAAATAGTAATGAAAGTTATTGCCCGTTAAGCGCCTATTAATAAGTTCAACGCAACCTACTTCAATAATACGGTGGCCTTGCTTAGGTTCAAGCCCGGTTGTTTCCGTATCAAGTATAATTTGCCTCATAAACTATCAATACCTAGGTTGGCCAATGCATCGGCCCGCTCATTTCCAGCATTACCACTATGCCCTTTAACCCACACCCATTTTATTGCATGCTCTTGCGCTAGCTGGTCGATTTGTTTCCACAAATCTACATTTTTAACTGGCTTTTTTGCGGCTGTTTTCCAGTTTTTCTTTTTCCAATTCGGCATCCAGTCGTTAATACCTTGCAGCACATATTTAGAATCACTATGGAGAGTCACTTCACTGTTTTTTGTTAACGAAGCCAACGCCTGAATAACGGCCATCATCTCCATCCGATTATTCGTAGTTTCTTGCTCCCCACCATATATTTCTTTAACTTTCCCATTGCAGCTAAGCATTGCGCCCCAACCACCAATACCGGGGTTTCCACGGCATGCACCGTCAGTGTAAATTTGCACGTTTTTTGTTGTCATGTCGTATTTTAGTTATTGGTTTTGATAAAGGTGGAGTGATAAATCGGCTTTTTAAATCTTTCAAATCAAATAGCGATCTGCCACCCGATACACGCTTAACCGCCATCACAAAATAAGCGGCCGGTAAAAAGGGTAAAAAAACCGCTAGATTCTCAGCTATCTTTTGCCATTGTTTATTTTTTTTCTTAATTAACAAAGGGAATAAACAACACCCTTTGCTCTCTTCAATTTGAAAGTTTAAAAGCTTAAGCCAGTCAATTACCCGATAACGGCTAATAAAGTTACCACTCCAAGGCACTCTATTTTTTGCCTTCGGTAAAAAACGCGGTAAATGCCATATTGCCCAAGGGTTAAAGCCCGTTAGTAAAATAATGCCTTCTGGTTTTAACACCCGGCTGGCCTCACGCAAGACACTGTGCGGATTTTTTTCAAACTCCAAGGTATGCGGCATAATAACAATATCAATACTGTGTGTATCAATAGGCAAGTCCTCAGACTCGGCCAACACCCGTGTGTACGGAGTGCTCCCAGATGTTTCAGTATCCAAAATGGTGTAATGAGAAAAACGCATGGCTTGGTGAAACTCATCTTCCCAGCCAACAAAATCAAGCTGTAAGACCTCGGCGCGGAAATTCCCACTCAGTTTTTTACTTAATAAAGCCGCTTCAGCATGCCTATAAACAGCACCAATAGGTGTTTCAAACCAATGACGAAGCTCTATGGTCCCTTCATGAGGTGAATTCTTTTGATCCGGCATCCGGTAAACACTCTATAATTGGCTGGTTTAACTTGCTCACTCATTCAATGCATTATTTAATCACAAATAAAATAATTAAGTTCCTTTTATTTGTCAGCGTTACTTCTTTATTATCCTGCTCATCAATAACACCTCAGCCCGTTGTTGAAACCAAGCCCAGCAAGGTCGATGGATCAACAATAAGCATTGCCAGCGCGCCCTCCAAGGTTGAGAAAACAGCTACCATACAAACGGCCGAAACAACGGCTGAAAGTCACACAAACTTATGGCAACGCTTGTTTTCTTTATATCAATTCCCCATTATTGAAAACAGCCGAATACAGGCGCAAATAAATTGGTACCTTAAGCACCCTGAATATTTAGCGCGCGTGCAAAAAAACGCAGAACCTTATTTATATTTTATTGTTAATGAGATTGAACAACGTCAAATACCTGGCGAACTCGCTCTACTACCCATTGTAGAGAGCGCCTTCAGGCCTTTTGCCTATTCCCACGGCCGAGCGGCAGGCTTATGGCAGTTCATCCCATCAACGGGCCGCGCCTTTGGCTTAGAGCAAAACTGGTGGTATGACGGACGCCGTGACGTCTACTCATCAACGCAAGCAGCATTAACTTATTTAACTAAACTATCCAAGCGCTTTGATGATGATTGGTTACTTGCTCTGGCGGGCTACAACGCAGGTGGCGGCACGGTTTCATCCGCTATTCGACGCAATAAACGCCTAAATAAACCCACTGATTTCTGGTCATTAAAACTACGCAAAGAAACCGAAAACTACATTCCTAAATTAATTGCTATCGCGACTGTTCTCGCTCATGCAGAAAAACACCATATTGAGTTACGAGACATCCCTAATGAGCCATTTTTTACCCGTGTTGATATTCAAAAACAACTAGACCTTGCACGTGCAGCCGAACTGGCAGACATTAGCATTGAACAGCTTTACGGACTCAACCCTGCCTTCAACCAATGGGCTACCAACCCAAAGGGCCCTCACTATTTATTAATTCCTCAGCATAAAGCGGAGAGCTTTAGCTTAAAACTTAGTCAACTAGCCGATTCTCAGCGCTTAAAATGGGTTAGGCATAAGGTCAAACCGGGTGAGACACTGGGGCATATTTCTCGACGCTACCAGACAACTAGCCAGCAAATAATCCTTGCTAACAAATTACGCAATAACACCATCCGCGCCGGCAAGCACCTACTTATACCAACAGCCAGCTATAACGATGCCCTGTACTCTAATAGCAAAGCTATGCGTAAAAAAGCTATTGTCAATCGCACTCGACACGGCCATAAGTTAGAGTACTTTGTACAAACAGGGGACTCTTTTTGGTCTATCGCTAAGCAACACAAAGTTTCGGTTCGTCAATTGGCGAAATGGAATGCCATGGCGCCAGGCGACACCCTAACTGTTCGTAAAAAGCTAATTATATGGGGTTCACAACCCACCTCAAGCTCTCTATTAAAGGCCTCAAGAAAAAATCAAACTATTCGCTATACCATACGCAACGGTGACTCACTGTACCTGATTGCTAAAAAATTCAATGTTAGTGTACGTAACTTAAAACAATGGAACAGGTTAAATAAGAAATATTTAAAACCGGGACAAACACTGAAAATAATTGTGGATGTAACACGCTCATAGGCAAGCGACTCAATTTGACAACACCGCCAACTATCACCTAAGAGGGAATAATTGGCAGTGCCCCAAACTATTGAATGAACGTGGCTTAACGCAGCCCGCTAGCAGACATTTAGCCCATTCGATATAACGCACACAGTTTATTACCTGAAGGGTCACGCAAGTAAGCAAGGTATAAGCCACCCATATCACTTTCACGCACACCGGGGGCATCTTCACAGTGTTCGCCACCATTGGCAATACCAGCAGCATACCAAGCATCAACCTCTGCCTCACTCTTTGCAGCAAACCCAATTGTGCTTCCGTTGCCGTGACAAGCAGGCTCACCATCAATGGGTTTTGTCAGGGCAAACATCAAACCATCTGCGACATAAAAACAACGACCATTTTTATCGTTTGTACCCGCGCTATGTCCCATTGCTGCTAGTGTCGCATCATAAAACTTTTTCGATTCTTCTACGTCGTTTGCGCCGACCATAATGTGACTAAACATATATTCCACCTTATTTTATAAGTTAAATGAAGCGTCTATTTAAGTTCAGATAACCCAGTAAGTAAACACTTACTGCCCACAGCACCCGATAAAATGACCTACTGCAATCCTGTATCGACAATATTTTTTAAGCGTTTTAGACAAGTTAAAACATCACTACAGGACTATTCAGCAAGCACTATTAAAAGGCATACTTAAGGTTTAATTGTTTGCTATTGTGGCCGACAAGAAAATCACTAACACGAAGGAGTTTATTGTGGATATTAAAGGTAAAGTTATTGCTATTACAGGTGGTGGCCGTGGTATTGGTCGTGAAATCGCGCTCAGTTTTGCAGCTAAAGGTGGCAAGTTAGCGTTATTAGACTTAGATGCTGACGCAATGGCAGAGACAGTACAGCTCGTTAAAGACGCCGGCTCAGAAGCAAGAGCGTATGTTTGCAATGTAGCGGAAGAGCAAACCGTTGAAGATACTTTCAACAAAATTGTTAGTGATTTTGGTGCTATTCATGGCTTGGTTAACAATGCAGGTATCCTGCGTGATGCAACTCTCATTAAAGTTAAAGACGGCAAAGTTGTTAAAAAACTAAGCGGCGAGAACTTCAGTTTAGTGGTTGATGTTCATATGAAAGGCGCATTCTTATGCGCACGTGAAGCTGCTGCTCATATGGTAGAGCTAGGTGTTGAGGAAGGCTGTATTGTAAATATGTCATCGGGTGCTTTCCGTGGCAACTTTGGACAAACAAACTACTCTGCGGCTAAAGCCGGTATTGTGTCTATGAGTCGTGTTTGGTCAAAGGAATTAGCTCGCTACAATATCCGTTCAATGGCTATTGCTCCCGGTGCTATTGAAACCAGCTTGCTTCGTAGCATGCCTGAAGATGCACTTGCCGCCTTAGCAAAAACAATTCCTCTACAACGTATTGGTCAAGTAAAGAATATTGCACAAACCGTTGAAATGATTTTCGAAAATGATTACCTAACGGGTGATGTTATCGACGTTAACGGTGGCATGTTCCTTTAAACAGTACTTTATTACGCCCCAATTACTGGGGCGTATTTATTTTCAAGAGGAAACACACCATGCTCGATAAAACTAAAATTGGTTATGAGTTTAACCCATTCACTGTCGATATTGAAAAAGGCCGCTTGTGCTTTTTTGCTGATGTGATTGGCGAAACAAACCCAATCTATAAAGATGAAACCGCTGCACGCGCAGCCGGTTATAAAACAATTCCTGCACCAGCAACCTTTATGATGTCGGTTGAACTAGGATCACCCGATTTCTTACCGGTACTCACACTATTAGAAATGGATATTGGGCGAATTTTGCACGGCTCACAAGAATTTGAGTACCCAGGCATTATTTATGCTGGCGACAAAATCACTTCTGTATCAAAGATTATCGATATCTTCGATAAAAAAGGAGGCGCACTCGAGTTTGTTGTTATTGAAAGCAGTTACACCAACCAAGATGGCGAACTAGTGGGCAAAGCCCGCCAAACCGTTGTTTACCGTAACTAGTCTTTACTTATTCTCAGGAGAAACACTATGTCAGATATTCAAGTAGGAAGTGAAATACCTTCCCTGACACTACCCGCCATTTCACGTGGCACATTGGCTTTGTATGCTGGCGCATCCGGCGACCATAACCCTATTCACATTGATATAGACTTTGCAAAAAAAGCAGGCATGGATGATGTTTTTGCTCAAGGCATGCTATCAATGGCTTATTTAGGGCGCTTTCTAACCGCGTGGCAACCACAGTCTCAACTACGTAAGTTCACCACACGCTTTGCAACCATTACTAATTTATATGATGTCATCACATGCTCAGGCAAAGTTGTCGAGCTTATTGAGCAAAATGGTGAAACCTTAGCCCGTTGTGAAATCCAAGCCTGTCGAGAAGACGGCGTGCAAACCTTAGCTGGTGAAGCACTCATAGCCGTTAGCTAACCAAGCAGCTAGTTTCGCTATTATTCACCTTAATAGCGAAACTAACGGTTGTTTTAACTCAGCAATAGATTCCCTTCAACCGATCTGTTCGTTAAGATAGGCACCCTATACAATTGAAGGGTTACTCTAGTTCGATGTTAACGGTTCCTAGCCACTTTGTTCGCGCTATTATCAGCGGTGCTGAAAGATACGGCATTAATTCTGCAGAACTTCTGCAGGAACAAGCAATATCCTCAAAAATCCTCCAAGAAGAAGATGGCATTGTCCATGCGATGCAGTTTGTCTCTCTATTACAGCGAATATGGGAAACCAGCCAAGATGAGTACATTGGCATGACTCAGCACCGCTGCATTCCCGGACACTTTGCATTAATGGTTCGTTACGTTTGCCAGTTTGATAGTGTAGAAGCTTTACTCACAGAAATTGTGCGTTACGTTAATACCACACGCGAAGATGTTTCATTAAGCCTATCAAACAATCAACAATCAATAGGCTTACACATTACGTTAAAAAACCCTGAACTAGACATTGAGCACTACTTAATTAAATTCATAATGATCACTCTACATCGTTTCATCTGTTGGATCACCGGTCAACGAATCATCTTAGACCAGGTTACCTTTGATTACCCACGACCAAGCCAGTACAGCACATACCCTATTTTATTTCCCTGCTCTCTAAACTTCGAACAAGACAGCAATGCGTTTTATTTCAGCAACCGATACTTATCCTTACCATTAGTGCGTGACTGGCCAGAAATTAAAGAGTTTTTAAAGAACTCACCGGCCGATATGCTTTTAATACCAGGCAGTGATAATCGCTACGGCACACGAATAAAAAGCCACCTACTGGAACAACAGCGTGCTGGACGAGGAATTCCAGACTTTAATGCCGTCGCCTCAGAGCTATGCATTAGCACCCCAACCTTAAGGCGTAAATTACAAGCTGAAAACACCAGCTTTCAAGTTATTAAAGATACTATTCGCCGTGATTTGGCCATTGATAAACTGGTTAGAGAACGCCTCCCGATCGCCAGCATTGGTGAACAATTAGGTTTTATTGAACCGGCATCCTTTACCCGTGCATTTAAACAATGGACAGGGGTTAGTCCGGGTGAGTATCGACTCGGTGCGCGTTAATAAATACTAACTGAGTAAGGCATTCACTCGATCTAAATCTTGCTGCGTATCAATCCCTGCTTCAGGTGCTTGTTGGACAGCTGGTACGAAAATCCGTTCGCCCATATTCAATATCCGCAACTGTTCTAAGGACTCAATTTGCTCCAATTGACTAATTGACCACGTGATATAACGACGCAAGAAACTAGCTGTATAACTATAAATACCAATATGTCTAAAGTGAGTCGCTTGCGAAGCGTTGGCGTTATCGGGAAAACAATCTCGATCCCACGGGATTGGTGCACGACTGAAATATAAGGCGTACTCTTGTGCATCACGCACGACTTTAACCGCGTTTGGGTTAAAAATTTCATCTACATCGGTAATAGGTGCGCAAAGACTCGCTACCTGAGCAATATCTTGCTCCATCAACGCGCTAGCTGCCTTACGGATAAGCTCCGGCGGGATAAGCGGCTCATCTCCTTGGCAATTCACGATAATGGTCTCATCAACCCAGTCTAGCTTGTTAGCAACCTCAGTTAAGCGTTCAGTTCCACTATTATGTGATGCTGCCGTCATCACCGCATTAAACCCAGCTTGCTTAACACACTCCAAGATGCGCTCATCATCCGTTGCCACAACAACTTCTTCAGCCCCAGCTAATGCCGCCTTCTCACAAACATGCAGGATCATCTCTTTACCCGCTATCTTCAGCAATGGTTTACCCGGTAAGCGCGTTGATGCATAACGAGCTGGAATGACAACCTTATAGGATTGCTGCATATTAAGCGCGCAACTCATCGGCCTCATCAGCACTGATTTTTCTAGCCTGATCTATTAACATAATGGGAATATCATCACGTACGCTATACGCAAGACGACAGGGTATACAAACAAGCTCTTGCTGCTCTTGTAAATACTTCAAACCCGACTTACAAGAAGGGCAGGCTAAAATTTCTAGTAATTTGTTATCCATTTATTTTCTCTTTTATTAGCGCCAATAGCGATAAGCTAAATTTTTCTGACAATGCCGCTTTAACAGGAACATACCAATGCTTATCAGTGGCAATCGTCGTACACTTTACTGCATCTTTTTCTGTCATTAAGACCGGTTTATCGTCATCAAAGCTGATATCTTGCTGCCTATATCTGTAATGATCAGGAAAAATATGCGAATCGAAGACTACACCAAACTTTTTCAAGTGGGAGAAAAAGCGAGATGGGTTTCCTAAACCCGCCAAAGCGTGGCAAGGTTTTTGGCTAAACTCCCTCAACAGCTTTTGCTCAGACTCATCATTAATTCTAATGGCAACATCACCTTCAACTCGTAGTGGAAACTCACCTTTATTCGCTAGACCATTACAGATGATAAAATCAACCGACTCCAATCGCTCGGTAGGTTCACGCAAAGGCCCAGCGGGTAATAAATAACCATTACCTTGCCGGCGCTCACCATCGACTAGAACAATTTCTATATCTCGCTGTAACGCATAGTGCTGCAACCCATCATCAGAAATAATAACATTACAATTATGATGCTTTATTAATGCCTGCGCACTATCCACCCGCTTTGGTCCAACCGCAACAGGGCAGTCAGTACGTGCAGCTAATATTTTCGCCTCATCACCCACAACACGCGCGTCACTATCGGCTCTAACTTGCTGCGGCCAACTCGATGCAATACCACCATAGCCACGACTAATAATACCTGGAGAATAGCCCGCGGCTTTAAGTAGCTCAGCTAGGTAAATAACCACTGGGGTTTTACCCGTGCCGCCAACCGTTATATTCCCAACAACTAGCACTGGAACAGGTAATCGTGTTGATTTCAAATAGCCATTTTTATAAAGGTATGCTCGCCCCTTAACAACCAAGCCAAACAAAACAGACAGAGGCACAAAAGCTAAGGCGATTGCACGTTTGCCATACCACATACTATCAAAAAAATTATTGATTTTCTGCCCCATAAAAACGATATAAACCGCTACTCTTCAGGCACTGGCTGGTTAGCTGCAAAGGTAATATTAACAAAACCTAATTGCCCTGCTGCATCCAATACACTGATGACTGACTGATGCGTTGCCAGCCCGTCGGCACTAATGAGTAAAGATGGTGATTTATTATCACCGGCCGCCTGAAGCAATGCCTTTTTGATAGTCTCTATGCCTGAATTAACGAGTTCTTTTTTGTTAATGAAAAAGTGACTCTGCGCATCGATACTTACCTCTAACGGCTTATCAAGTTTCTTTTGCTCACCCGAAGCCTGTGGTAACTCTATCTTCAATTGGGTTTCTCGATCAAAAGTAGTCGTTACCATAAAAAAGATCAATAGCAAGAACACCACATCAATCAATGGCGTTAGATTTAGATCAAATTCAGTTTTATTTTTTTTCCTGAAATTCATCCCCTTACTCGCGACTTCCGTACATCATTTCAATCATTTTAACCGCTTCATCTTCCATTCTAATAACCAGCCCATCAACACGACCTGTAAAATAGCGATAGAATATTAAACTAGGAATAGCAACGGTTAAGCCAGATGCTGTCGTAATCAGCGCTTGAGAAATACCGCCCGCCAAAACAGTCGGATCCCCCACACCGTGCGACACAATGGCAGCAAACACATTAATCATTCCCAACACTGTACCGAGCAAACCTAATAAAGGTGTAATCGAGGCGATAGTGCCCAGTGTATTAAGGAAGCGCTCAAGTTCGTGTACAACCTGACGCCCTGCCTCTTCAATACTTTCTTTCATAACCTCACGGCCATGCGAAGAGTTATTAATACCCGCTGCCAGCACTCGACCTAAAGGGGAGCTTTGAGATAGCGTCTCTACCTTGTTCTTATCCAGTTTACCCGCTTTATGCAACTTCCAAACCGATGAAAGCAGCTCACTCGGGATAATTTTTTCACTACCTAGAGACCAAAAACGCTCGGCAATAATCGCGAATGAAACAACCGAGCAAGTAATAATAGGCAGCATCAACCAGCCGCCTTGTTCTAAAATTTCAAGCACAATACCCTCTATTCCAAATAATTCACAATGCGCATCATATTACTTCATTTTAAGCGGGTCAGCACACACTTCGCACAGTTCATCTCCTGCATATATCACTGAACTAACATCTAGCTCCATTGCATTGCACAAAAAAACTGCTAATAGCAATCCTTTTTGTGCTGATTTTTTTGATAGCCTGCTATATACCTGCCGCATCCCTCGCCAACGATCCTCCAGATCCCTGTAATGGACCCAATGGGTTTTTTCTCGTTTTTTCAGAGTCAATTATCGGCACACCACTCCACACTTTGTATACCACAATGCCTTCATCTAACACGATTAATGCATTAAAACGCCAGCCTGTCTCAATCGTTTTACGTTTAAATTTCAATAAATCTAAAAACATACTGCCCACCCTTTTCCTTTTCACCGTTCCAGGGTGTGCCTCATAGGCCATACAACGCGCTTGTTTCGCAACACATCGGCGCACACTTAGAGGAAGCTGCTCCTGCCCAATAGAACTATTCGGCATAAAGCGCTGGATTACATCTAAGTAAGACAGTATTTCCACATTGGGTGTCGTGTATGGATTAAAACCCAACTTACTTAGGTCTTTAACCGTCGTTTCATTCAGCCTTATAGATTCATAAGCTGTCATCGCTTCTGCAAAGCTATTCCAAGGCGACTTTGTTTCATCTTCTGTTTTTGGCAGCACGCTACTACAAGCTGTCAAAAAACAAACTAAAATAAGCATCACCCCAGTTAAACTAATATTATTCATACCTTTATCCTCGCAATAAGCGTCATCCATTTTAATCACCTTCCTCTTCATCAAAGCATAGTCCAGCCTTAAGCTTATAGATTTTTTTATCCAACTCAATTCAATCTACCAAACAGTAGTTTTTTGCAGCACAGCATTTATCCTGTGGTAATTCAACAAATCTCGTCAAGAAAAGCGTACAATACTCTTTTCACACCCCTGATAGAGGGCTTAATCTCTTCTGTTTAAGCTACCGCTATCCCCAAGTTAAGGTTCAAAAATGACATCCCAAGCAACTATAAGCTTCGCTGATTTAGCGTTGTCTACGCCCGTAATGGAAGCTCTACAACGCATCGGTTACGAACAACCATCCCCTATTCAAGCCGAGGCGATCCCTCACCTTTTAGAAGGGTTTGATTTAATTGGCACCGCACAAACCGGTACAGGTAAAACAGCGGCATTTGCCCTGCCACTTTTATCTAAAATAGACATTAAAAAGTCAGTACCCCAAGTTCTCGTTTTAGCACCAACTCGTGAATTAGCGATTCAAGTTGCCGAAGCATTTAAAACCTACGCAAGCAATATGAAAGGCTTTAATGTCTTACCGATCTACGGTGGGCAAAGCATGGACACACAATTACGCCAATTAAAACGTGGCGTACATGTTGTAGTCGGCACACCGGGCCGCGTAATGGATCACTTACGTCGTAAAACTTTAAAGCTCGATAGCTTAAAAACTATCGTTCTTGATGAAGGCGATGAAATGCTTCGCATGGGCTTTATTGATGATGTTGAGTGGATTTTAGAACAAACACCTAAAGAGCGCCAAGTTGCCCTATTTTCAGCAACCATGCCTGCGCCTATTCGCCGTGTTGCCGATAAATATTTGAATAAACCCAAGGTTGTAAAAATTGTTTCAAAGACCTCAACGGTTGAAAGGATTGAGCAGCAATTCTGGCTCGTTAGTGGCTTACACAAACTAGATGCACTAACTCGTATCTTAGAAGTTGAAAACTTTGACGGCATTATTATGTTCGTACGAACCAAAGTTCTAACGGTTGAGCTGGCTGAAAAATTAGAAGCAAGAGGCTATCGAGCTGCTGCTATTAATGGCGACATGACTCAAGCATTACGTGAGCGTACGATTGCACAATTAAAAAGTGGCAAAATTGACATTTTAGTTGCAACCGACGTTGCTGCACGAGGCATTGATGTCGCTCGTATCAGCCATGTTATTAACTACGACATTCCTTACGATACTGAAGCCTATGTTCACCGTATTGGACGTACCGGTCGTGCCGGAAGAACTGGTAAAGCGATCTTATTTGTAGCTCCACGCGAACGCCGCCTATTACGCGCTATCGAAAACGCAACACGCCAGGCTATAACACCCATGGAACTCCCTACTCGTCAGCAAGTTAACGAGAGTCGTTCCAACCAGTTTAAGGAAAAGATTACTACCGCTCTCGGTAAAACAGACCTCGCATTTTTTGAACAAATCATTCAGTCATACCTTGAAGAAAATGACACTGATCCCATGCGACTTGCCGCAGCACTAGCCTACATGGCACAAAAAGATAAACCCCTTATTCTCGATGAGAAAAAGACAAAAGGCGATAAAACTAGCCGTTCTCGTGGAGAAGATAGAGGGAGTCGATCTGAGCGTCCATCCAGAGACAGTAAGTCATTCCGCCCTGAACGCGAAGGCAAAAGTAAAGAAAAAGGTAAGCGCAGTAATGCTGACCGACCTCCAATGGAGAACTACCGCATTGCTGTAGGCAAAGACCATAACATCATGCCGGGTGATATTGTTGGCGCAATTGCTAATGAAGCTGACGTGGAACCAAGACATATTGGCCATATCGAATTAAAGGGTGATCACAGTTTTATCGAACTACCTATTGGTATGCCAAAAGTTGTTTTCGATAGCCTTAAAAAGCTTCGAGTACGTAACCAACCACTACACATTGAGCAAACTGATCACGTTGCAAAACCTGCCGCTACATCAGCTAAGCCAGCGAATGGTAAGAAAAAAACGTATACAAAGAAGCCTAAAAAGAATAAAAATAAATCTGTCCTATAAATAAATGGACAAACGCATTACAGAACTTGAAATAAAAGTCGCGTATCAAGAAGACACTATCCAGCAATTGGATAGTGTCATCTGTCGGCAACAAGAACAGTTTGATAAGCTTCAACGACAGTTCAAGCAGCTTACTCAAGCCATGGAGTCCCCCGATGATGGTAGCAAGGCGGCACCCTCTTTATTTGATGAGCTACCTCCTCACTATTAAAATAACTCTACATCCACTAAATCAACGACAACTATCAGCATGAGTATAAATTGGTATCCGGGTCATATGCACAAGGCCCAAAAAGAAATCAAAGAACGCCTTCCTGAGGTTGATATGTTCATTGAAATTGTTGACGCTAGAATTCCGTATAGCAGTGAAAACCCGATGCTGGCGAATATTCGTGGTGACAAACCTTGCTTAAAAATCCTCAATAAAACCGACCTTGCTCAAGACGATATCACTCATGAGTGGCAACGTTACTTAGAGCAAAAAA
>Ga0209826_1000764_pt1 | contig 22976 bp, 24 predicted proteins | sample GOMGulsemesocosm_5_FD_184637 | JGI IMG/M metagenome (GOLD analysis project Ga0209826, IMG submission 184637) | Methane-oxidizing microbial communities from mesocosms in the Gulf of Mexico - GOM15C Gulf of Mexico (SPAdes) (version 2) | ecosystem: Environmental > Aquatic > Marine > Cold seeps... | reverse complement strand
TTTATTCATAACTAAAGTGGTATGATGACCCCCGAACGCCCGCAAAAACCTTATACGCTGTCCCTATCTCCGCATCGCAGTTTACCGCCGCGGGGCTTCCTAATTTTGATGATATTTATTGGTGGCGTAAGTTTTACGGCTGGGATGGCGTTCTTAATGATGGGGGCGTGGCCCGTATTCGGTTTCTTTGGGTTGGACGTACTTTTGGTGTATGTGGCTTTTCGGCTGAATTACCGGGAGGGTCAGAAGCGCGAAGTGATCGAAATCATGGAGGGAGAACTGATTGTTTGCGCCATTTCTCCTCGCGGCGAGGAAAAATGCCGGACGTTTCAATCCTATTGGTCGCGCTGTGTGATCGAGGGGGAGATGCTATTGATCCGCAGCCGAAACGAAGCGGCAGAGATTGGGAGTTTCTTGAATCTGGAAGAAAAAGAAGAGGTGATGAAAGAGATCACCTCTGCCCTTCATAGAGACCGCAATATTTTGTCGGTCTCTTAGTCTTCTAGGCCGAGAACGTCCATCATGTCATAATTACCGGGCTCTTTGCTTCTTGCCCAAAGGGCGGCACGTACAGCGCCACGTGCGTATATGGCTCGGCTGCCTGATCTGTGGGAAATTTCGATGATTTCATCTTCTGCTGCAAACATCACCGTGTGATCACCGATTACGTTTCCGCCCCGAAGAGCTGCGTATCCGATATCGCCTTTTTTACGGGCGCCAGTGATGCCGTCACGGCCGCGATCTGCGACGCTATCATGATCAACATCACGGCCAACTGCTGCGGCTTTACCCAGTAGAAGTGCTGTGCCAGAGGGGGCATCTACTTTATGGCGGTGATGCATTTCAAGAACTTCAATGTCAAATTCATCGTCCAGAATAGACGCTACTTTTTTGGTCAGTAAGGCGAGCAAGTTTACGCCAAGGCTCATGTTCGCACCTTGGACAATTACGCCTGTGGCGCCGGCCTCTTCAAGGGTCGCCTGTTCTTCATTGCTGAGCCCAGTTGTTCCAATAATATGTATTTTTCCGTTTGCTGCAGCGAGCTTTGAATTAGCAATAGTTGCGGCGGGAGATGTGAAATCAATCACTGCATCCGCCATTCTAAATAGAGCGGGTGTATCGTCTGTGATTTCTACATTCAGCGCATCAAGACCCGCGAGTGATCCCATGTCTTGACCGAGGAAAGGGGAGCCGGCAGGTTCAGTGCCGCCAATGATCGTACAGCCAGCTGTATCTGCTACCTGTTTAACCAGCATGCGTCCCATGCGGCCGCCGCACCCAACAATACCAATTTTTAATTCGCTCATTTGATCACCCCTTAAGACGTTTGTTGGGTCAGGGTGTAGCATAAAAAAACCCCCTCTGGCGAGAGGGGGTGATTTTAATCTTTTAATTCAGCTAGAAAATCTTTTACCCGGGTGAAGAAGCCTTCACTTTCGGGGTTATGTGATCCACCACCATCCGCTTCAAACTCACGAAGCAGTTCTTTTTGGCGCTTCGTCAGGTTCACAGGCGTTTCCACAATCGTGTGGATGTACATATCGCCGTTGCTTCCCGAATTCATGACCGGCATTCCTTTTCCGCGAAGACGGAATTTACGGCCAGATTGTGATCCGGCTGTGATGGATACTTTAGCGCGAGCACCATCTAGTGTTGGAACTTCAATGTCACCGCCAAGGGTTGCCGTTGTCATTGGGATCGGAACACGGCAATGGAGGTTTTGACCATCGCGTTGGAAAATCCGGTGATCAGCTACAGTCAGGAAGATATATAAATCTCCTGGAATTCCGCCGCGTCCGCCGCTCTCGCCTTCGCCAGATAGACGGATGCGATTACCATCATCAACGCCTGCGGGGATATTCAAAGACAATGTCTTTTCTTTATCTACGCGGCCTTCGCCATGACATTTACCGCATGGGTTTTTAATGACCCGGCCTTGGCCGTTACAGGCTGGGCAGGTGCGTTCAATGGTGAAAAAGCCCTGCTGGGCACGAACTTTTCCGTGTCCTTGGCAAGTTGTGCAATTAACTGGTGCTGACCCTTCAGCCGCGCCGGTTCCATCACACCCACCACATTCAACAGACGTTGGTATTTGAATTTCTGTTTCTTTACCGTGATAGGCTTCTTCGAGTGAGATTTCCATGTTGTAGCGTAAATCGGAGCCACGGCTTTGTCCGCCGCCACGGCCGCCGCGCTGGCCGCCCATGAAATCACCAAATAAATCTTCGAATATATCGGTAAAGCCACCGCCGCCCATACCGCCGCCGCCCATACCGCCATTTTCAAAGGCAGCGTGGCCATATTGGTCATAGGCAGCGCGTTTTTGTTCGTCACTTAATATTTCGTAGGCTTCATTGGCTTCTTTGAAATTGGCTTCTGCCTGCTCATCCCCCGGATTACGGTCAGGATGATATTTCATTGCCATTTTGCGATACGCTTTTTTTAGGGTGGCAGCATCAGCGCTGCGATCGGCCCCTAAAATTTCATAATAGTCGCGTTTATCCATAAGGTTCTGCTCAACTAAAGGCCGCCCCGGTTTGAAAAACAAAGCCGGAGCGGTCGTTTACCTAAAAGGGTGCAACCTGCAAGCAGGCTACCTGACCTTATTTGTCTTTTTTGTCGTCTTCAACTTCTTCAAAGTCGGCATCAACAACATCATCATCTGCTGCGCTGGATGTGTCTTCAGAAGATGCATCCGCATCGCCGCCTTCACTGCCAGCTTCTTCTTGGGATTGCGCATATACCGCTTCGCCCAATTTCATGGAAGCTTCTTGAAGCGCTTCCATTTTAGATTTGATGCTTGCAATGTCATCAGAGTCTTTGACTTCCTTCAGCTCATCAATTGCCGTTTGAACAGGGCCCTTGATGTCATCGCCGACATTGTCACCCACTTCACTGAGAGTTTTCTCAGTTGTGTGAATGGCGCTATCTGCCTGATTTTGGATTTCAATTTTCTCTTTTTTCTCTTTGTCTTCCGCCGCATGTTCTTCGGCTTCTTTGACCATACGATCAATGTCGTCATCGCTCAGGCCGCTAGAGGCTTGGATCTGGATTTTTTGCTCTTTGCCAGTTCCTTTATCTTTAGCAGATACGTTTACAATGCCGTTTGCATCGATATCGAAAGTAACTTCAATCTGCGGAACACCACGAGGTGCCGTTGGAATTTCAGTTAGATCGAAGTTGCCAAGAATTTTGTTGTCAGCCGCCATTTCACGCTCACCCTGGAAAACCCGGATGGTTACAGCAGACTGACTGTCTTCTGCGGTTGAGAATGTTTGGCTTTTCTTGGTTGGGATCGTTGTATTGCGATCGATCAAGCGGGTAAAGACGCCGCCCAATGTTTCGATACCAAGAGACAATGGTGTGACGTCCAAAAGAAGAACGTCTTTCACGTCACCTTGTAGAACACCGGCTTGAATAGCGGCACCCATAGCAACAACTTCATCAGGGTTCACACCTCTATTGGGCTCACAACCAAAGAAGTTTTGGACGATTTCTTGGACTTTCGGCATACGGCTCATACCACCAACGAGAATAACTTCGTCGATTTCACCTTTTTGGAAACCAGCATCTTTCAATGCTTTTTCACAAGGAGGTAATGTGCGTTTCACCAGATCATCCACAAGGTTTTCAAACTGAGCGCGTGTCAGTTTAAGTGCCATATGTTTTGGACCAGAAGCATCAGCCGTAATAAACGGTAGATTGATTTCCGTTGATTGAGCAGAAGATAATTCGATTTTGGCTTTTTCAGCAGCTTCTTTCAGGCGCTGAAGCGCCATGTTGTCGCCGCGAAGGTCAATGCCGTTTTCTTTTTCAAACTGAGTAGCAAGATAATCGACCAAAGTCATGTCGAAGTCTTCACCACCAAGGAAAGTGTCACCATTTGTTGAGTGAACTTCAAAAACGCCGTCGCCGATTTCAAGAATGGACACATCGAATGTGCCGCCTCCGAGATCGAAAACCGCAATTTTCTGATCTTTTTTATCCATGCCATATGCAAGGGCAGCCGCTGTTGGCTCGTTGATAATCCGCAAGACTTCAAGGCCAGCAATTTTACCGGCATCTTTAGTTGCCTGGCGCTGCGCATCGTTGAAGTAAGCTGGAACTGTGACCACGGCTTGCGTTACGTCTTCCCCAAGGAAAGTTTCCGCAGTTTCTTTCATTTTTTGAAGAATGAAAGCTGAGATCTGGCTCGGAGAATATTTTTCTCCGCGGCTTTCGACCCAGGCATCCTTATTGTCCGCTTCAATAATGTTGAAGGGAACCATGTTGATGTCTTTTTGCGTTGCTTTATCATCAAAACGGCGACCGATAAGGCGCTTGATTGCAAAAAGAGTATTTTCTGGATTGGTTACAGCCTGACGTTTTGCCGCTTGGCCGACAAGTTTGTCACCGTCTTCTGTAAAGGCCACCATAGAAGGTGTTGTGCGTGCGCCTTCAGAGTTTTCAACGATTTTTGCTTCTTTGCCATCCATGACAGCAATACAGGAATTCGTGGTACCAAGATCAATACCAATTACTTTAGCCATTTTATCCTCGTCTATATTGGCAAATCTTTGCAGCCATACTCGTGCACCGCTAAGATCCCCAGGTTTGGAAACTGTTACTTATATGAGGTGTATATAGGTGTGAAGGGGGAACTGTGCAAGGCCCGGATTTGTCTTCGGCACCTCTTTTTCCCACTGCGTCGCTATTTTGGCTTAAAGTGGTTTCCAAAATGTTGCTAAACGGCGAATTGGTAGTGTGATTTGGCTTTACGGGTACAATCCCTTCTGATAATTGGAATGGTCATTCCTTCCCAGTTTCCCTGTTTCAGGATATCCCATGACTGATTCGTCTTCAGAAAATACCATCATCGACGCGGCCAGCGCCGCTAAAAAAAATCAGCAACAAGGCTTGCTCGCAGCTCTTTGCGCCTTTTTGCTATGGGGTATTTTTCCGCTTTATTTTAAGCTACTGAACCATATTCCTGTTTTGGAGATATTGGCGAACCGCATCATTTGGTCATTAGTACTGGTCTTGATTATTGTCGCTTTTACCGGCAGATTTTCGCGCCTTTTTGCAGCCCTTAAAAATCGCAAAGTCATGATGATTTTTGCGGCATCGACAACGGTTATTGCCCTTAACTGGGTAACGTTTGTTTGGGCCATAACCAATGATCGCGTTCTGGAGGCAAGCTTAGGGTATTATATCAACCCTTTGGTCAACGTTGGCCTTGGTATGATTTTCTTAGGCGAGCGACTTAACCGTTGGCAGGGAGCCGCAATCGGCTTGGCGACATTAGCCGTTGTTATCATGACGGTAATGATGGGAACCCTGCCGTGGGTGTCACTTGTTCTTGGCTTTTCGTTTGGTTTTTATGGCTTGCTTCGAAAGAAAGTTCAGGCGGAATCCGTTGTTGGTTTAACTATTGAAACCGGCTTGCTTTTTCCGCTCTCCATTGGGTATCTGATATATCTCACCTATGTGGGAGCTTTGCAGGGCGGCGCCGTGGGTGATGCGTTCTATGAGATCGATACGATCCTTCTATTGGCAGGCACTGGTATTGTTACGGCTGTTCCGCTTATTCTGTTTTCGTTCGGCGCGCAGCGGTTGCGCCTAACCACCGTCGGAATTTTGCAATATGTGGCGCCGACGATGCATGCAATATGGGCCATATTTATTTTTAATGAGGAATTCAGCCAAGCACAGTTTGCGGCATTCTCACTGATTTGGATCGGGCTTCTCATTTATACGTGGGATGGGTTACGGCCCAAAAAACAGAAATCAGGAAATTAAGCTTCTTAGGTCTTAGTGGCTGGTGCGCTGCGCATCAGCCAAAGGCTAAGCAGGGGGAAGCCGACGATTTCGAGGATTAATGAGGGCGCAATTGCGGCACTCATTATGACGTCTAAGTTCGTTGCGCTTAATCTAAATAATCCAGCCACCGCAATAACTGCGCAAAGTGCGATCAAGCTTGAACGCAACCGGTCCAGCATAATTGCACCCCCCAGAAATAAAACTCCGATACCAAACCAGACGCCACCGATAAATCGAATATGGCTGTCCTGTATTTGAAAAATATCGACGTTAGTGACGGCAATGAAATCTTGCGGAATTTGCCAACCAAGAGTTCTGATCCCGCCAAGCCCTATATTCAAACCCAGAACAGCTATAGCGCTGCCAATCAAGACAAGAACGAGTTTTAAGAGAGTGATATTGTTCATTTTGAGAAATCCTTTTGCAGCTAACTGAAATCACAGTCAATTAATTAGTACGCGTTATATAAAATATATATTGCAGAAGAGTCAATAATTAATTATACATGTACTAATTAACGTGAATGATCAAATATAGGGGCATCCATATGGCGGCAAAACCTGGGCGACGGCCTCGCAGCGCAGAGCAAATTCAGGAAACTCAGGCGAAAATCGTCTCAACCGCTTTGACGCTGTTTCAAGAAGAAGGTTATGACGCCGTCTCAATTCGTCGCCTGGCAAAAGATGTTGGGTGTGCGCCTATGACAATTTATGCGCATTTCGCTGGGAAAATAGAGATCCTGCAACATCTATGGGCTGTGGTTCTGGATAAAGTGTTTGCGGAAATTAAAAGCGATTTGGAAACGGCAAACACCCCGCAAGAGCGCCTTAAATCAGCATCGCATCGCTTTGTTAATTATTGGCTGGAACATCCAGATCATTTTCGAATGGTGTTTATGTCAAACGACATCGCCCGGGATGATGTGGGCTCGTTCATCCACACTGATGGCACAAGGGCACATTTCAAGGTTTTTCATGATTTGGTCGCAGGGGTACTGGTCGGTGACGCTGATGTGAGAGTAGTTACAGATGCTTTGATTATTGCAATGATTGGAAATGCATTCTGCTTTAATACAATTGCTGACTACCCATGGACGGATGCCATGAAGTTGGTAGATTTAACTCTCTCAGGTCTGGTGCCAGGATACACAAATTACTGATTTTGGACGACTTGCAGTCCCCGGTCTTTCCACGCTTTAAACCCCTTGTTCATATGAACAATATGGCGGAGACCTCCTGATTGCAGGGTGGGCATGGCCTTTGTGCTTCGGTTACCTGATCGGCAATGCACAAGATATACTTTTTCTGGATCTAGTTTAGCGATGAGATCTTTGAAATTACGAGCGTAAAAATCTATATTTTTAGCGCCTTTGATGTGTCCTAGTTTAAATTCGGCAGCGGTTCTGATATCCAGAATAATCATCTCTGGTTTCAGTAAAATAAGCCGGTGCGCGTCACCAGCAGTGACATTTACAATGCCATCTTTTTGAAGCTTCCCAATCTCTTCTGCTACTGCAGCGGTGGTGGCTTGAAAATTCACAAGAAGTAGGGAAAATATAAGAACGCCTAGGTGTGCAATCATAGTTGGCTCCATCAATGAGTTTTGACTAAATGATGGCCCAATAAACGCCATAAGTCACCAATTTATGGGCTGAGATGCTCGGGAGCTCTGGATGTGCTGGCCACAGGCGTGCCCGGCAGAGTTGGCAAATCAATTTTGGTATTTTTGACGTGAAAATATGAAAGTTAGGAATCCCACAATGCGAACCATCATGATATACTAATATTATCTTATATTTGAGAGGAGAGTATTGTTGAGTTTATTGTCTCGCAATCGTTACTGGATATTTTCTCCAATGTTTTATGCTCTTTTGTTGGGTGTGAGCCTTGGTCTGGTACGCCCTGTTTTTGCCGAAAAACTAGTTTTTCTTGCAGATCACTTCCCGCCTTATGAATTCATACAATCAAATGGGGAACCAAGTGGTTTTGATGTGGAAGTTATTCAAGCCGTTTATGCCCATTTGAATATCCCCATAGAATTTAAATTTCGCCCTTGGAAACGGGTTGTCGTGATGACAAAAAGTGGCCAAGCGACTGGAATGTTTTCTTGCGTATCTACGGTGAAAAGAGAAGAATTTTTTGAGTTCTCAACACCGATCAGTTATGCCACGCTGGGTTTAACCGTCAAAAAAAATCGCGTAGATCTTAAAGTCTCAATCAAGAAAGATCTTTTGAACCTTAATGTTGGTGCCATATCTGGATTTGCGTCAAACAGGCATTTGATTGACGCGAAGATTCCTTTCTTCAAGATCCCTTTGCTTGAAAATGCCTTCCCCATGCTTCAAAATGAGAGATTTGATGGTTTGTATTTATCATTAGAATCCGCACGATTTATTGCTGCAGAGAATAATATTTCGGACCGGTTAAGTTTCATGCCGATCACTGATATTGCCCCTCGCCCTTATCGTGTTTGCTTTAGTAAGAAGTGGCCAAATTATCACGAACTAAAGGAACAGTTTGATCAAGCGGTTGCGATCCTACAAGCCAGCGGGAAAATCGCGGAAATACACGATAGATATTAGGCCATTAAGGCAAAATAAAACCGCAGCCAATGCCGCGGTTTTTTATGTTCAATTAATACGCTGCTGTAAATCTCGTTTGGTGATGCTTCGGGTGTTCTGCTTCGTCAATCAGTGCCACAGCAAAGTCTTCCATAGAAATGGCTGATTGGCCATTTTGATCGACCACCAATTGCTCTGATCCCAACCGATAATGCCCTGTGCGAACACCCGGTGTTAGCATTGGCGGAGGGCTGATATAGGTCCATTTAGTTTCAATGTTTTCGCGGCAGATATTATGCTGTTCAGCACAGGCGCGGGCAATATCCAAAACGGATGGGGGCAAAAACCCCGGCGCCGTCAATACAGTCTGATCTTTTTCTCCGGGAATTTCTAAGCTCGCTGCGCCGCCGACGATCAATAAGCGTTTCTTGCTTTGAGCTGCCCCAGCCAGCAAAGATTTAGTGAGTAGCGGCAGTAAATGCTCACTGCCCTCCGATGGTCTTATGGCCGAAATGATAAGATCTTGGCCTTCAGATAGTTTAGCAACCAGCGCTGAATCTCCGGCATCACCGAGTTGGCCCACAACACCTTCAGGCAGTGTGATAAGCTGATCTGTTTTTCTGACAATGGCAGTGACGGTATGTCCGCGAGATATGGCTTCGTTTGCGACGCGGGAACCAACATTCCCAGCGGCTCCGAATAAGATGATATGCATATTTTTGTCCTTAAATTTGAGAAATTATTTAGCTGAGAACGCTATGGGTGCTTGGAGGGAGGTTTTGAATTTTTTTTGACTAAGCCAGACACTGATCAGAACAATGATGATGGACAGAATTTGCCAAGGGCTTAGATTTTGATCCAATATGATCCATCCCAATATGACGGCTGCAGTTGGGCTTAGGAAACCGAGCGATGAAACAACAGCTGGCTCCAATTTCGCAATTCCCCTGAACCACAAAATATAAGTGATGGCGCCGCCCAATAACCCAAGATAGGCAAATCCCATGACGTTGGTGCTATTTAGAGCGGGTAAGGGCGGCTCGAAGAATAACGCTGCAGGAAATAAGAGAATGCCGCCCGCTGTTAGTTGCCATGCGGTGAATGTGAGAAGGGACGCCTTTGGTTGCCAGTGGCGGCTTAGCACCGTACCGCAGGCCATGGAGATAGCGCCTGCTAACCCTACGGCAATACCGATAGGATCAAGCGTTACAGAATGAGAAAGCGTTAGAAGGGCAACACCCGCCATTCCAGTAACTGCCATCAAGACTGAAAAAATACGGATGGATGTTCCCAATACAGCCCGAGCAAGGAATATGACGAACAGGGGTTGAATTGCCCCCACTGTAGCTGCAACGCCGCCAGGCAAGCGATAAGCTGCTTCGAACAACAGCCACCAAAAAAGCGAAAAGTTCAACGCGCCGAGAATAAAAACTTTCAGCCACCAAATCCCTTTTGGTAGCTGGCGAACAAGCAGAAGAAGGAGGAGGCCTGCTGGGAGGGCGCGCAACATTGCAACTGTCAGAGGGTATTCCGCTGGCAGCATCTCAGTTGTGATGAGGTAAGAACTGCCCCAGATAGTCGGAGCCAACGCGGTGAGGAGTATATCAAGTTTACGGGCCATATGCGGTCCTCCATATTCATTTATCTTGACGTCAAGATAAATGAATATGTCTTGACGTCAAGATAAATAATTTCTATTGTTTTTTTATGGATAAAATTGATCAAATAGTGACGCAGTGGAACAGGGAACGACCTGATCTTAATGTGACCCCAATGAGCCTCATCGGTCGGGTGAAGCGAATTACGCAGCATTTGTCTCACGGTATGGAGAAGACATTTGCAAAGCATGGCTTAAACAGCGCCAGTTTTGACGTGCTCGCAACGTTAAGACGGTCCGGCAGCCCTTATCGCCTGTCGCCGGGTGCGCTTTTGTCGACCATGATGGTGACATCTGGGACAATGACAAACCGTATCGATCAGCTTGTAAAAGCTGAAATGGTGGAGCGCATTCATAATCCAGAAGATGGCCGGAGTGTCATCATTGCGCTGACAGATAAAGGCTTCGCGGTAATTGATGCGGCGGTAACCGATCATGTGCAAACTCAAAAAGAATTGATGTCAGGTTTGACCGAAGATGAAAGCGCGGCCTTTAACGTGCTGCTCAGCAAGTTACTGGTCGATTTTGAAGGCAATTAATTTAAATTTGGGTATAAAAAAGCCGCTGGAAATACCAGCGGCCTAAATGTGTCCGAGCCGCATAAGATTTATGCGGTTTCGTCGATATGAATTTCAGTTTTCTTTTTTCCGCCTTTGGCGATACCCACCAAGGATGGACGCAAAAGGCGATCTGCAATCACGAAACCAGCCTGAACCACTTGCAAAATAGTGCCCGGTTCAACGTCAAGATTTTCAATTTCATACATTGCTTGATGGAAGTTTGGATTAAATTTCTCACCTTCAGCAGCGATGACTTCGATCTTATGCTTCGTCATCGTGCTCAACAATTCCTGCTCGGTCAATTCCACACCGTCTAGAAACGTCTTAATGGCTTCAATTTCGCGGTCTTCTTCAGAAAGACTGTCGAGAGCGCGGCGCAGATTGTCTGAAACATTCAGCATATCGCGCGCAAATTTTGTAATAGCGTAATTATGAGTGTCTTCTTTTTCTTTTTCCGCACGGCGCCGTATATTTTGAGTTTCAGCCATTGCCCGGAGAAGCTTCTCTTTTAGATCAGCAATTTCTTCTGCTTGCTCTTCTTCAAGTGAATACTCGGCTTCTTTGTCAGTCGCGTCTTCAGCAGCCGACAAAGCGTCAATTGTTGCTTCGTCCATGCCTTCGTTAATGTCGTCGAGTTCTAGTTTTTGTGCCTCTGGAGCCACATTTTCCGAACCCTCTACCATTTCAGGATCGTTCTGGGAATTTGGGTCTGTATTACTCATTCTCGTCTCTTCCTAATTCGGCTTTACTTAATCCAGCAACCGTCCAATGACTTTCGCCGTATAATCCACCATGGGAATAATACGGGCATAGTTTAATCTCGTTGGGCCAATTACTCCGACCACTCCGACAACCTGATTGCGGCTATTCTGATAGGGAGAAATAATCATTGATGTGCCAGAAAGCGAGAAAAGATTGTTCTCAGCCCCAATAAAAATGCGCACACCATCGCCACCTTCCGCTAATTCTAACAATTTAATGCGTTCTTTGCCGGCTTCAAGGGTATCGAACAGATCTTTTATTTTATCTAGATCCTCTAAAGCCTGAACATCTTGCAGGAGATTCGCATGACCTCGCACAATTAAAGTCTCTTTTCCGCCCCAACTTGCAATCCCTGACTCGACCACACTCGCTGTCAACGTATCCAATTGTACTTGGTGATTGGCAATCTCCCTGTGAATTTCTGATCTGGTTTCAAGCAATGTTTTTCCGGCAAGGCGCGTGGTCAAATAATTACTGGCCTCTTGAAGGGCAGTAGAGGAAAGTCCTACGGGGAGCTCAATGGCGCGATTTTCGACAAGCCCATCAGCGGTCACAATAATAACCAAGCCTTTATCAAAGCTGAGACGGACAAATTCGATTTGTTTAACCGGACTATCACTTTTTGGCGCAAGAACAAGACTTGCGCAGTTGGAAAGACCTGAGAGCATGGTTGAGGCTTCGGTTAAAACTTCTTCTATGTTTCGGCCCTCAACGGCGCAGCGGGCACTAATATCCGACCGTTCTGCCTCAGTAAGGTTGCCAACTTCCAACAACCCATCCACAAATAGTTGCATTCCGGCTTGGGTGGGCAATCGTCCGGCTGATATGTGCGGAGAATATAAAAGACCGGCCTCCGTTAAATCCGCCATGATGTTGCGAATGGAGGCGGGAGATAGTTCCAGTCGATTGAGTTTGGACAATGTCCGCGAGCCGACGGGTTCACCTGTCTCCATGAACGTTTCCACAATTGTGCGGAATATCTCACGGCTGCGTTCGTTCAGTTCCTGTATATTCATAGGTGCTATCTCGTAAGGTCTTCATTGGTCGGGCAATTACGGTGCGACCACACTTGAAATGTAGTGATGGGGGAGCCTTGCGTCAATCAAGCGCAGAGAGTACAAGGAAGTCAAATGTGAAACAGACTAATTTTAAGGAACTATAATGCGCCCATCAGGAAGACAAGTCGGTGAGCTCCGTAAGATCGAAATGGAACCAGGCTACGCCAAAAATGCCGAAGGTTCATGCTTTATCAAAGCAGGGGACACACATGTTCTTTGCACGGCGAGCATTGAAGAACGGGTTCCGCCATTTTTACGCAACACTGGTAAAGGCTGGGTAACGGCTGAGTATGGCATGCTGCCACGTTCTACTGGATCCCGCATGGGCCGTGAGGCAGCGCGCGGCAAGCAACAGGGCCGTACTGTTGAAATCCAACGTTTGATCGGCCGCTCTTTGCGGGCTGTTGTCGACATGGAAGGATTTGGCGAGCGTCAAATCACTGTTGACTGTGACGTCATTCAGGCCGATGGCGGAACGCGGACTGCGTCCATCACGGGTGCGTATGTTGCTCTTTATCAAGCGTTTGAGAAATTGGTAGAACAAGGTAAAATCCTTGAAGTTCCAATGAAACATCAAGTGGCTGCGGTCTCTTGCGGTATCTACAAAGGAACTCCGGTTCTTGATTTGGATTACCCTGAAGATAGCAACGCAGAAGCGGATGCGAATTTCGTCTTATCTTCCAACAGCCGGATTATTGAAATTCAAGGAACGGCCGAAGAAGATCCGTTCACTGAAGCCCATTTCACAGGCATGTTTGATCTTGCAAAAATTGGCGTAAAAGAATTGTGCCGTTTGCAGCGTGAAGCACTGGGACTATAAAATGAGCCGTCAATTCACAGGATCCAAATTGATTGTGGCCAGCCACAATCAGGGTAAAGTTCGCGAAATTGGTAAATTACTCGCTGATTTCGGCGTTGAACCTATTTCGGCAGGCGATCTTGGCCTACCCGAACCTGTGGAGGACGGCGATACCTTTATTGCCAACGCTAAAATAAAAGCGTTGGCAGCAGCGACCCGGTCGGGCGAGATATCGTTGAGTGACGATTCTGGTTTTGCTGTGGACGCCTTGAACGGTGATCCGGGGATTTATTCTGCACGCTGGGCAGGTCCGTCTAAGGATTTCAACGTTGCCATGAAGGTAGTGAAAGATAAATTGGATGAGACCGGCGAAAATGCCAGCCGTAGCTCGTCTTTCATTTGCGCCCTTTGCCTTGCTTGGCCAGATGGACATACGGAAAGTTTTGAGGGTATTGTTCGGGGTGAGTTTACTTGGCCCGCTGCGGGCGAAAACGGATTTGGCTATGATGCTGTCTTCACACCCGCGGGTTATAATCAGACTTTCGCACAAATGGATCCCACGGAAAAACACGTCATTAGCCACCGCGCTGATGCCTTTCGCCAATTGATCAATGCCTGTTTCCCAAAACCTTAAGTGTCCCGATCCGGGATTTGGTATTTATTTCCATTGGCCTTTTTGCCGGAAAAAATGCCCTTATTGCGACTTTAACAGTCATGTGCGCAATCACGTGGATCAGGACGAATGGGTAAAAGCGCTCCTTGCGGAACTTGCTTATTTTGCAGAACGGACACCTAAAAAAACGGTTACCAGCATCTTCTTTGGTGGCGGCACACCATCTTTAATGTTGCCCAAAACTGTGGCGGCGCTTATCGATGGCGTCTCCCAGCATTTTCCCATTGCAACTGATATTGAAATTTCGCTGGAGGCTAATCCCACGTCTGCTGAGGGAAAATCCTTTGACGGGTATCGGAGTGCTGGCGTAAACCGCCTGTCCATGGGAGTTCAATCTTTGCAAGATGACGCCCTTCAATTTTTGGGGCGGGAGCATTCGGTTTGCGAAGCTAAATCCACCATTGAACTGGCCCGGGGTATCTTCCCCAACATTTCGTTTGATTTGATTTATGCCCTTCCAAAACAAACACTGGCTGAATGGGAAGCTGATTTGACGGAAGCCCTGCAACTTGCAGGGGATCATCTATCGCTATACCAATTGACGATTGAACCAAATACAGGGTTTGCAGGGGCTGTTCGGCGCGGTGAATTTAACATGCTCGGCGATGAGTTAGCCGAAGACATGTTTGATCTTACCCAGTCTGTAACGGCTGCGGCAGGATTGCCAGCCTACGAGATCTCAAATCATGCGCGGCCCGGTTTTGAATGCCGGCATAATCTAACCTATTGGCGGTATGGGAGCTATATTGGCGTTGGGCCCGGTGCTCACGGGCGGGTCAATATGGGGGGAGTTCGGCATGCTTGCCAGCAATTTAAAAAACCTGAAAGATGGCTAGATCAAGCTTTGTTGTCTGGGCATGGATCAGAGATTGAAAATCCAGTATCTTCCGCCACTGAATTGGCAGAAGAGCAGCTTCTTATGGGGCTGCGATTGCGCGAAGGTGTCTGGTTCGAAAACTTTGAAAAGACCGTTGGGCAGCCGTTTTCAGAAATCGTTCCCAAAGACAATCTAGACAGGCTTATGGATGCTGGTTTCTTAGCAACGGACGCCGCGCATATCTGGACCACTGATAAGGGACGTTTTGTCCTTAACAGTTTGCTCGCTGAACTGCTTAGTTAATTAGAGGCGCGAATGAAGTTGGTGCCGCTTCTAGAAGTTCAAGTTCTTGTTGTCCCAATTGCATAACTGCAAGGCCACGTTCTGCTAACCCGTTATTATTAAATCGAAAAATTCCGTTGTAGCCAGAGAACCCATCCGGATTTTGAAGCTTGCTGTGAGAAAACTTATTCTCCCCAGGCTCAAGAGCAAGCAAGCCTGAAAGCGCAAGTGCGTCGTAGGCCAGACTGGCAATGTGCGGGGCATTATAGCCGTAGATGGACTTAAATCGGGCTTGAAAACTGTTGGATGCTTGTGGGGCTGGGGCTGCAAACCATCCGCCAACCAAAGACGGTTCTGTTGTTAGGCTATTATCGGCCCAGAGGCCGGTTCCAATGAACTGAACCTTTGTCGGATCAATATCGTAATAGGAGAGCAACGGTGCTAGTTCGCGGAGTTTTTGCCCGCCTTCAGGAATTATGATGGCTTCGAAAGAGACTTCCCCAAGTGTATCCAGTTTTGAAAGTCGCTTGTAAAGGGCCTTTGATTTCGGGTCATCTTTCCCCTTTACCTTTTTAAGTTCCTGTTTTAACTGCCAGTTTCGAGCGTTGTAGTTGGCTGCATTTTTTGCAATTTCCTGCAACTCTTCTGATCCTGGCGTCAAGTTGGCAGGATATCTGTTGATCTGATCAAGTGTTAGACCAAGACTTTGAGTGACCTGCTGAATGCTCGTAACAGCGGCATTGCCATAAGGGTTCTGCGGGGCAAGAACAGCAAAGCGCGAAATGCCTTGTCTGTAGGCAAAGTCCAATACACGGTTAATTTGTTGATGAGCGGTTAGCCCCATTAAATACACACCACCGCCAGCGGCGGTTATATCCGTTGAAAAAGCCAGAACATTAATATTTTTGGCAGCGGCAATTGGCCGAACAGCTTTTACGGAACCGGAAAATAAAGGTCCGAGAATAATTTCTGCTCCTTCGCCAATGGCAGCTGTGGCAGCTGCGCTGGCACCCGCAGCAGTTCCATTTGTGTCGTATGGCTGTATCTTGAGTTGAACATTGTTGTGGTCAAACAACGCGATGTTGGCGGCTTTCAACAAGTCATTGCCAATTTTTTTGTGGTCACCCGTTAGGGGAAGAAGGACCGCAATGCGAATGGGTGTTTTTTCAACTTCGGTAATTGGTCGATTGAGGATCAAGCTCGGCTCAACCGTTTTACGGATCATTTGATCAGTGGGCGCTTGGCTGTTTAACAGATTTTCCGCTGCCAGCTTTTCAGGGGCTATTGGTGCGGGCGCTTCGACAACGGGAGCTACAGGTTCAGGCGCTTTTTCTGCGATGGGCGCGGGTTTTGAAGGTGTGGGCTTTTGACTTGTGAAATCACCCATTGTTTGGCAAGCTGACAATAGGAAAAGCAGTGCCACCGGAGCGGCAATACGGGTCACATTGCGGACAATTGTTGGCGTCGTTACCGCTGGACCTGAAATCTTGATTGTCTTTTTACTCATATCCCAGTTTTTCCCGCCTATAATTTCTGCACGTTTGTTCAGTTTAAAATGTCTGTGCTTGGTGCATCAACAAAATAGTGGCATTCTACCTAAAGAGAAACAGGTAAGTGAGGCTATATTTTGTCATCGACTTCCAAAAAGCGGATTATCCGTAAAAGAAGGCAAGCTAACCGACGTGGTTTTATTGCTGAGAAAATAGCTGAGTTTCTATTGCGGCTTAAGGGGTACCGGATTGTTGAGAAGCGGTATAAAAAGCCAGTGGGCGAAATTGATCTGATTGTGTTTCGGAAAAATACAATTGTCGCTGTTGAAGTTAAAATGCGCAAAAACCTGGATAAAGCCCTTCATGCCGTCGGTCATATCCAACAAAGAAGAATAAGACGCGCAATGGAATTATTTTTGGCGAACAATCCCCAATATACAAACTGCGATGTTCGGCTGGATTTGGTGTTGGTAACATCCTTTATTCGTAAGCCGGTGCATATGGAAAATGCTTGGTAGACCCATAAAAACCAGCAAGCAGGACTTTATCCTGTGAAATTTTCAAGATATAATCCCCTAAAAATACGAGGCGTTTGTTTATGAAGTTGTTTTTAGTTTTGAGTATGGTTGCCTTTGCGGCTTTCAGTTTGTCTGGCTGTACGCCCGTGGGCCTTGTGGTTGGCGGCGTAGCAGCTGCGGGCGTTGTGGTTGCGGAAGAACGTTCAGTTGAAGATGCCGTTGAGGATGCGGGCATAAAGCTTAACATCATGAACGGCCTTTTCAAAGAAAGTGAAACACTCTTTGTGGATATCTCAACCATTGTTGTTGAAGGGCGGGTGCTGGTAACCGGTGAAGTTAGAGATACAGCACATCGAGACACTGTGGCTGCGCTGATCTGGAAGACGGATGGGGTTAAGGCTGTGTTGAACGAGCTTCAAATTAGCAATACTGGCAATATGTCTTCCTCAACAGAGGATACTTGGATTTCAACAAAACTGAAGGGTCGTCTTCTTCAGGATATTAGCATTAAGCACGTTAATTATAGTATGGATACGGTGAACCGGGTTGTTTATCTGATGGGAATTGCTCAAAATCTTGAAGAACTTGAAAGAGTTTATCTACACGCCCGTGACGTTGATGGCGTTCGTAAAATAATTAGTCATGTTGTGATGAAAGACAGCCGCAAGGCAAAATAGTCACTTGTATGTACGGGACAACTGTTTAAATCTAGTTCCGGCGCGTCCCTTAAAGAAAAATAGGAAATACCAATGAGCCTAACAGTTGCCATTCAAATGGATCCCATTGAAGACGTTGATATTAACGGTGACAGCACGTTTGTTCTGGCGTTAGAAGCCCAAGCGCGCGGACATAAATTATATCATTACGGACCTCAGGATTTGTCGTTTCTGGATGGCGATATTGTTGCTATGGCGCGGGCGATGACTGTGCAGCGAGACCACGGAAATCACTATACACTGGGCGAAAGTGAGCGGATTAATTTGACGGATACTGACGTTGTCTTGATGCGCCAAGATCCTCCGTTTGATATGTCCTACATTACCGCGACGCATTTGTTGGAGCAGGTGCACCCAAAAACTTTGGTGGTGAATGATCCGGTTAGTGTGCGCAATGCGCCCGAGAAAATATTTGTTACCCAGTTTGAAGGCGTTCTACCGCCAACATTGATTTCATCAAATCTTGAAGAAATTCGAGCGTTCCGGGATAAGCATAAAGATATCATCATCAAGCCTTTATATGGCAATGGCGGTGCTGGCGTGTTTCATTTGAAGCCGGGCGATGAAAATCTGTCTGTTGTGCATGAATTATTCACCGAGTTTTACCGCGAACCAATGATTGCTCAGAAGTATTTGTCGGAAGTGCGAAATGGTGACAAGCGGATCATTCTTGTGGACGGTGAGCCAGTGGGCGCTATTAACCGGGTGCCACCAGAAGGTGAGAGCCGGTCTAATATGCATGTTGGCGGTCAGGCCCTTAGAAGTGAGCTGACAGCTCGCGAGAAAGAGATTTGTGATATTATTGGACCGTCTTTGAAAGAGCAGGGGCTAATTTTTGTGGGCATTGATGTCATCGGTGATTATATGACCGAAATCAACGTCACCTCGCCCACCGGATTGCAGGAAATCAATCGTTTTGACGGCGTGAAGCTGGAAGTCAATATCTGGGATTGTATTGAAGAAAAAGTTGCAAACAATCGCGCTTAAATTCCAATTTTCCTCGCAGTCAAATGTGCCTGCGAGGAGTTCTACTTCCTCATCTTTTAAAATCTCACCTCCATTCGTTTTCTCTAAATTGGCAATTAACAAAATTATAATTCGTGTTATGATTGAAAAATATCATTATTCTTTTGGGGGAAAGAATGCAGGCACGAATACAAACAGTTGCGTTTGAAGGACTTAAAGTTCGAGCGGTGGACGTGCAAGTTCTTATGGCGGCAGGGCTTCCAGCCTTCAACGTTGTGGGACTTCCTGACAAGTCCGTTGCTGAAAGTAAAGAACGGGTGCGAGCGGCCTTAACGTCATTGGCGATCGGACTGCCCCCAAAACGTATCACCATCAATTTGGCCCCTGCAGATTTACCCAAAGAAGGCGCGCATTATGACTTGCCTATAGCGCTGGGCATTTTAACGGCAATGGGCGTTCTTCCGGCAGACGAAATGGAAAATTATATTGCCCTTGGCGAGTTGTCCCTTGATGGGAGTTGCAATCCAGTGGCGGGTGTCTTGCCAGCAGCCGTCCATGCGGTCGCGACGGAGAGGAATATCATCTGTCCAAAAGCCACTGGTGGAGAAGCGTCTTGGGCGGGTGATCTGGAAGTTCTGGCGCCAGATAGTCTACTTTCACTCATCAATCATTTTAAAGGGAATCAGGTTCTCAATCCACCAGAAGCGTCCGAGATATCTGAAAAAATAGTCCATCTGAAATTGGAGGATATAAAGGGCCAAGAAACGGCAAAGCGGGCGTTGGAAGTGGCGGCAGCTGGGGGGCATAACTTACTGATGTGCGGCCCGCCTGGATCTGGAAAATCTATGTTGGCTGCCAGATTGTCTGGAATACTGCCACCGCTAGATGCCGCAGAAGCATTAGAAGTCAGTATGATTTCTAGCGTTGCAGGAGAGCTGGCCGACGGAAAAATTTCCAGAGACCGGCCATATCGAGACCCCCACCATTCGTCCTCAGTGGCAGCTATTGTTGGCGGCGGACGGAAGGCAAAACCGGGCGAAGTCTCGCTGGCTCACCAAGGTGTATTGTTTTTAGATGAATTGCCAGAATTTGGCCGCCAAGTATTAGAGTCCCTGCGGCAGCCAGTGGAGCTGGGAAGAGCCGTCATTGCACGGGCAAACGCCCATATTTCCTATCCGGCGAGTTTCCAGCTGGTGGCAGCAATGAACCCGTGCAGATGCGGTCATTTAGATGACGCAGAGCGGGCATGCGCGCGCGCGCCAAAATGCGCGATGGATTATAGATCCAAAATATCAGGCCCCATGTTTGACCGCTTCGACATCTTCATTGATGTGCCGGCTGTGAGTGCAGCTGATTTAACGTTGCCGCCGCCAAGCGAAACCACAGAAATGGTTGCAAAAAGAGTACAGCGTGCGCGAGAAATACAAAAAACCAGATACGCAGATATTGAAAGCCCAACGCCTATTCGCTCCAACTCCGACGCAGAAGGAACTGTGTTAGAGCAGGCCGCTGAATTGGACGATGAAGGCCAAGCCCTTATGACAGATGCCATTGAGAAAATGAAATTATCTGCGCGCGGATATCACCGGATTTTGAAAGTGGCCCGAACACTCGCTGATCTTGAAGAAAGTGCCGCCGTACGCCGTCATCATATTGCGGAGGCGTTGGGATATCGGAGCATGATGGTCAGTAAATTTACGTGAATGCCATAGCTAATATCCTACCGCAAAAGATTTTTGAGGCGGGAAATTGTACTGCGGCTAACACCAAGAGATCGCCCAATTTCGGCAGCTGATTTACCAATTTTTAGAAGAGATACGGCTTCGTGTTTTTGCTGATCTGACAATTTCTGCGGTCGGCCAAGACTAACTCCAAATGTTTGTGGTCTGCTAAATTCTTGCTTTATATCCATGGACGCTAGCGTCATCTCAAAGTTGATCACACCTCGAATAACTTGAATGACCCGTTCGCCGCCGTGTTCTTTAGTGTCTGTCCACGGTTCAGCTAGAGATTTGAAGTAGCCTTTTTTTTCTTCAATCTTTTCGAGTAAATATAGAAGCTCAGCTGATGAGTGGGCAATAGACGTGATGCGTGTTGCAATCACAGTATCTCCCTTGGAAATCTGATCGAGAAGATCCTTTAGTCCATTGCTGGAGCTTTGGCCGTCGGTCAGGGTTTCGCACCAGACCTTGTCGCACCCCTGCTTCTCCAGTTCAGTGACCTGCAGCTTACTCTGATACCATTTGGTGGAAACGCGAGCGTACCCAATTTTCATTCAATTTGCCTTTATTACAAAAAATATATTGACTTATGCACGCATTTTTGAACGTATTGTGCATCAGTAATATTGACCTAAAGTTCCAGGCTAGGTATTCGAATATAAAAAATTCGGAGAGAAAAAGGAAGAATAATAAATAATTTGCGACCTAAGTTTCAAGCGCCATAGAAAAGATGCAAATTATTTGAACGACATTTGGACTGAAATGATTTGACCGGAATAATGAACGGTTAATTGTTTTGGTCGAAGACTAGGGATTAGATTTATGAATGAAAACGCACCGATGGATAAAGATCCGGGCTCTCTGGTAATCGTGAAACGTGATCCGAGCCTTTATAACGAAGATTTAGCACCTATACCGGCAAAAGACCGAAGTTGGGGGTGGTTTGAAATTTTTAACGTTTGGGCAAATGATGTTCAAAGTTTGTTTGGTTATACTTTGGCAGCCTCTCTGTTTTTGACCTATGGCCTTAGCGGCTGGACGGTTTTTGCAGCCATATTGGTCGCGGGCTTTTTCGTCATGTGGTTGGTTAATCTAATGGGGAAACCCAGTGTTGAATACGGTATTCCCTTTCCCGTTATGGCGCGGGCCAGCATGGGAATTCGGGGCGCCAATTTCCCTGCTGTTGTTCGGGCTATAGTTGCTATTTTTTGGTATGGTGCGCAAACCTATTTTGCATCAACAGCTGTGGCACTTTTGTTGAATTCCCTCATAGGAAGCACAGGTGTAGCGGCCGAGTTCCTTGGAATGTCTGCCGTTGCTTGGGTGTCGTTCCTAATCGTTTGGTCATTCCAAATTTGGCTGTTTTGGAATGGGATTGAGTGGATCACCAAGTTTTTGAACTTTGCAGGCCCGTTCGTCTATTTAGTGATGATTATTCTGGCTGGCGTTATCTGGTGGAAAGCTGGAAATGGCCTGTTTTCTGAAGTTGGAAATATATTTAAAGGGATGGGCAATTACGAGGGGAGTTCATTTTCCGCATTTAGTGCAATTGTCGGCACTATGATCGCCTATTTTGCGGCTGTGGTGATCAATTATGGTGATTTTTCCCGGTTCGTAAAAACGCAATCTGATATGAAAAAAGGTAATCTCATTGGCTTGCCGCTCAACATTGCATTCTTTTCGCTGATAGCTTTGATAGTTACAGCGGGAACCCTTGTGATTTGGGGGGAAACACTGACTAACCCAACCGATATTATCGAACGGGTAGACTCGCTCCCTCTGACAATTCTGGCAGCCTTGATGTTTTTTGCCGCAACCGTTGGCATTAATCTGGTGGCAAACTTTATTCCGCCAGCATATGACCTTGCGAATTTGATGCCGAGTAAGATTAATTTTCGTATGGGTGGACTAATCACATCAGGCTTTGCTCTCATTATTGGCGGTCTATGGGTCTCAACTATCAGTCAAATTGGAATTTTTAATTTCGTAAATACCTTGGGCGCAATTTTGGCTCCGGTATACGGCATCATGATCGTTGACTATTACATGATAAAAAACGGAAAACTGGATATTCAGGCCTTATTCTCTGCGGACCCATCAGGCGAATATTTCTACGACAACGGCTGGAATAAGAAAGCAATGCTGGCGTTTGTCCTTCCAGGTCTTTTCTCCGTTGCGACCGTTTGGGTACCAGCCTTACAATTTCTTTCAGGATTCGCATGGGTAATTGGTGCCGCACTGGGCGGTGCTGTCTATTATGCGATCATGAAAAAATAGATATCGAATTTCCCAAATTCGATATACATCTGTGAAGATGTTCCGTTGATTCCCTGTCTTCAACGGTGGAAATCGTTGTCCTTATTATGTGACAACGATTTCCTTTGTTCACGGGTTTAGTTTTTAAATTCCAATTTTTCGATGTTCTTTTGCGCCGTATCGGCGGCGGGCGTATTGGGGGATAATTCCAGTACTTTCATCCAATCCTTTTTGGCGTCTTCTATATTTCCATCCAGCCTAAATAAAATCCCGCGTTCAATGAGCGCATCCAAAAAATTAGGCTGTAGGGAGAGAGCCAGATCCACATCTTCCATAGCCCGT
>Ga0209826_1000763_pt1 | contig 23020 bp, 12 predicted proteins | sample GOMGulsemesocosm_5_FD_184637 | JGI IMG/M metagenome (GOLD analysis project Ga0209826, IMG submission 184637) | Methane-oxidizing microbial communities from mesocosms in the Gulf of Mexico - GOM15C Gulf of Mexico (SPAdes) (version 2) | ecosystem: Environmental > Aquatic > Marine > Cold seeps... | reverse complement strand
TTCACAGAATTATGTTCACTGCGTCGAACTTACTTTTTTCTAGTCGAATTAGCTTCACAGTACTCAGCTTTAGCTCTTTCCGCAATGAGTTTCTTTTCCGCTACATGCCTTCGCAGAAGGCTATAACGCCAAATTCAGTGGCCGCTGGCAGGTGTTCGATGAACTCTGCAAACATACTGAACTATGATAATAAATGACCTCTGAAAAAAAACTGCGCTGCCAGCGGTCGACTGGAATTTTTTGTTAGAATTATAGTGGTTCATTGGACTCTAATATTTCTACGTCATTCTTTTTTTCTTCTGCGATAGAGTTAAGTTTAAATGAATATTCATACCCATAAACAGAAGAATAGCCTTCAAAGAACTCTTCTCTGTCTCTAAAAGTTTTAAAAAGAGGCCAATCATGGTAAGCAAGTTCATCGATTAACTCACCTTCTTTTCCCATTTTCTCCATAAAGAAACGAGCTTTTGAATAGTTATCAGTTAATACAGCATAAGCAAGCTTAAAATCATATGTTGTTGCTGACCAGTCTTTTTTATCAAGTACATTCTTTGCAGCACTGTCTTTATTTATTGACTTTAATGCTATTGCATAATTTACCGTAAATATACGCTCTATTTCATCTCTTGAAATTTTTGGAAGCCCTAATGCAAACTGGCTTATAGCAATAGCTTTACCCCAATCTTCCATGTGTAAGAAATTAAAAGCTAACTGACTTAAGTGAGCATCTGCACTTTCTAAATCTTTAGGTTGCGTTTTTCGCCATAAAGTATGACCAAGCATTACAGCAACCTCAATCATAATATGGCAAGATTGAAAAAAATAATCAGAACCTATATGAAGTTGTTCACCAACTCTAGGTTCATCTTTAAATTTAACCCCAACCTCTTTACAAGCTTCAATATATTGTTTACTTACAATACCATCACAGTGAGTAAATAAGTTTCTTCGTTGAGAGCACTCAATAAAATATGGCCAATCATCAAACTTGGTAAGTGTAATAGAGAATTTGCTTGTTAAATCTTTGAATTGTTCAGCATAGCCCTTTCTTAAAAGAGTCTCTATTTCTTTACCTAACATTTCTTGTTTAACTTCTTCTATTGAAGAATATTTCAAAATATCAGATAAAGAAATTTCTCTTTTAATATTTTTATATAAGTCAGGGTTTAATTGATATAAAACATGTATTAAATCACCAATATACTTATCAAAGGCCGCAAATAAATATATAAAAAGGCTCTTTTCAAGTGTAGCTACATGAGACGAATTATTATGTCTTTCAATGTCTCGAATTGCTTGTCGTATACCTCTTTCACCAATAAGCACTTTAGCTTTATCCTGTTCATTTTCTAAGATATTTTGGCATTCAGATACTGATGATTTAAGTCTTTTTGAGTTTTCGTTATATTTTTTTGTGGCTATTGAAATAAAATCTTGAGCACAATCTTCAATATCTAAAACACGATGTAAAAAACTATCAATAATATTACCAATTGACGTTTCATCTTCAAGTGATTCAGCCTCAGTGCTTTCCTCAGCATCCATACTATCATTGTCTAACATTTAATATTCCTACTTATGAGACTTTATAATTCTAACCAGTAATTAACAAGTTTTCGCCCATCATAAACTTGATATTAATAATTAGCAATTTTCGGGTAATATTGGTATTTTATCTAACTGTATAATACATAAACTAGCGTGTTATACAGAAACAGTATAAATACTAGATTGAAAATTCTTAATGCAATTACCTCTAATTTTGATACCACAGTGTTATCAAAAACCACTAATTTGGCCGTTAAGTATGCATAAAAAAGGTTATAGTTTTAGCTGTATTTGTTATAAATTACGTAGCAGGTGAGTGACTGTATTAGGGGGTGAAATGAATTCTAAAACTTTGGTTAATAATATTTTTGGGGATATTCCTAACAATGTACCTAGTGAGATTTTTGAAATATTGCTCTCTAAAAGTGGGATTAAAATTGAAAGAATTATTTCTCAGGGACAGTGTTCATCAAAGGATGATTGGTATGATCAAACTCAAGATGAGTGGGTTATATTATTAGAAGGGCAGGCTGAATTACAGTTTGAACATAATTTAGCTATTGTTGTTTTAAATCCAGGGGATTATGTTTTAATTCCTGCACATACTAAACATCGCGTACACTGGACTGATCCCGAAATAAAAACTATTTGGTTAGCCATTCATATTTATCCCATTGAGAGTGATCATGAATAAGATATTATCTATTTTACTATGCTTTATGTTGTTAACAGCGTGTGGTGATAATCAGCAGTCTGATACAACTATTCATCAAGCAAAGGTTTTTAATTTAGATAATGTAAAAAAACAATATGCTGATACTCGCTTAGAAATTACTGATATTAGTGAGCAAAGTTATCAAAAAGGGGCTGCTTTAGCGGTGAGTTTATCAATTCCTTTAAATCCTGCTGAAAAGGTTCAGGACTTTTTTAAAGTAAGTGATAAAAAAGGGCAAGCTGTTAAAGGTTACTGGATTGTTTCAGCAAATGGTTTAGTTGTTTATTTTCCCGAGATAGAACCATCAAGCACTTACACTGTAGATGTTTTAAAAGATTTAACGGTTGCGACAGGAAAAAAACTAACTAAAACTGTTAGTGAAAAAGTTGAAACAAGGGATATGCCTACTCATGTCAGTTTCGCAAGCCAAGGATCAGTTTTACCCACTAAACTGTCAAAAGGTTTACCGGTTATAAGCGTTAATATTAATGAAGTCGATGTAGACTTTCATCGTATTAAAGCCGATAAAATCAATCATTTTATTGAACAATGGATGGCTAGTTCAGGTCGATCTAATCAAAGTAATTATTATCTACAGCAATATTCTGATTACATGGAGTTGGTTTACAGTGGACGATTTTCGCTTAATCCTCCTAAAAATACACGTCACACAACACACCTTGATTTAAATAGTATCGATAAGATTAATACAGCAGGTGTTTATTTAGCAGTGATGAAACCCACGGGAGCTTATGAATATAATAAGCAAGTCAGTTTTTTTACTGTGAGTGACTTAGGGTTACATGTTAGATCTTATTCTGACAAAATGAATGTTCAGGTCAGTTCATTAGCGACAGGTAAAGCTGTTTCGGGTGTTGCTTTAACTTTAATAGATGATAAAGAAAAGGTGCTGGCAGAAATAACATCCGATAAATTAGGGCAGGCAACATTCATTTCTCCATCACATAAAGCAAAATTATTGATTGCGAGACAGGCAAATACGATTACTTTATTGCCATTAAAGACACCCTCTCTTGATCTATCAGAATTTAAAATAACAGGGCGAGATTACAAGCCTTTAGAAATATTTACTTATGGGCCTAGAGATTTATATCGCCCAGGTGAAACAATTAAAGTAAATGCATTATTACGTGATGCAGATGGTCAAAAACTAATAGCTCCACCGCTTAATGCTGTAATTATTCGGCCTGATGGACAAAAAATAAAATATTTTACTTTGTATCCAAATGATGAAGCTAAAGGACAAAGTTTTTACCAAACAGAATACAGTTTACCTGCAAATGCCCGTACAGGTTTGTGGACTTTAGAGTTAAAAACGACTGATAAAAATAAGCATCAGTATCATTTTCAGGTAGAAGCTTTTTTACCTGAGCGAATGGAATTGCTATTGGGTGAACAATCTCATAAACAACAATGGACAGAGAGTAAAAATGCATTAAATATTGCTGTTTCTGGACAATATTTATATGGTGCGCCTGCTGCAAAAAATAAGCTAACCACTAAAGTTATAGTTAAACCCAACCCTCACCCTATTGATTCGTTAAAAGAATATTATTTTGGTCTTGCTGATGAAAAGCCCCCAGTAGAATTTTTTGAGCAAGAAGATATTAAACTTGATGAGAAAGGGATGGCAAACCTTAAAATACTTTCTCGTTGGAAAGAGATTACAAACACACCTTTTACTATAAAAGTGATTGCTAGCTTATTTGAGACGGGAGGGCGACCTGTTACTCGATCTATTGACTATCAATTATGGCCGCAAGAAGCACTGCTGGGGATTCGTCCTCAATTAAAGTTAGATGCTATTGTTGCTGACTCTCAAGTTAAATTTGATTTAGTTAAATCTGATTCAAAAGGTAACTTACAAGGTAATACCGAAGTTATTGCCAGTTTAATTAAAGAAAGGCGAGATTATTATTGGGAGCATTCAGATAGCGAAGGCTGGCATTATGAGTATTCTGAAAAAAATATTAAAGCCTTTGAGCAACGGATAGAACTTAATAATAAACAAGCGGTGACATTAACAGTTCCTGTTGAGTGGGGTTCGTATTTATTAATCGTAAAAGATACTCAAACAGGTCAGTCTTCTAGTTTACGTTTTCAAGCGGGAAGTGGTTGGAGGCAAGAAGATAATAATTCAGCGCGTCCTGATCAAGTAGTTTTAACATTAGATAAAAAGCAATATCAAATAGGAGATACGGCAAAATTGCATATTGTGCCGCCTTATGCCGGTCATGGCTTTGTTATGGTTGAAAGCAGTGATAAAACCTTGTGGTTTCAACGCGCCAATGTACCTGCAGAAGGGTTTAATATTGAAATTCCAGTGGATAAAAGCTGGAACCGACATGATTTATATATTTCAAGCACTCTTTTTCGTCCAGGCGATGCTAAGGAGAAAATCACACCCAATAGAGCGGTTGGTTTAATACATTTACCTTTAAATCGAAATGATAGAAAACTATCAGTGCAACTTAATGTGCCTGAGGGTATTGTCCGCCCAGAAAAAACATTAACCACAGAAATTACAATTTCGGGTGCGCTTCCAAATCAATCAACCTATGTCACGCTTGCCGCTGTGGATGTTGGGGTTTTAAATATTACTGACTTTAAAAGTCCAAATCCGTATCAATGGTTTTTTAAGCAGCGTCGCTATGCTGTTGAACAACGAGATATGTACAATAAAATAATAGAACTAACAGAGGGAGGGTCTATTAAACCGCGCTTTGGTGGCGATGTTGATAAAAGAGCAGGGGGAGCAAGGCCTGATTCATCCGTCAAAATTGTTTCTTTATTGAGCGAATTAATTAAAACAGATGATAAGGGTGTGGCGACTGTTAAGCTTGATCTGCCTGATTTTAACGGTCGGTTACGATTGATGGCAGTTGCTTTTAATGATAATCAATTTGGTGCTGCTGATGCAGAAATTACAGTCGCAGCACCTATTATTGCTGAAGCTTCATTACCGCGTTTCTTGGCCTCAGGGGATTCATCTGTTTTAACTTTGGATGTGCGTAATCAAAGTGGGAAAACGCAAACTCTTTCTTTAAATATTTCGGCAAGTGTACCTGTTGAATTAAAAAGTAAATTACATTCTTTTACTCTTAAAGATAAAGAAAAAAGAGTGTTATATTTTCCTTTAATAGCCGATCATGCTTTTGGGCAATCACAAATTGATTTAACTTTAGATAATGCCGAAACTGAAGCCGAAAAAATTAGTATTAATCGAAACTGGTTTTTAGGTGTGCGTCCTGCATATCCCGCAGTGAATCTAATGCAACGTGAGGTTGTAATCAAAGGTGAAAGTATTTCCTTAAACCCTCAGTTGCAAGGTTTAATGCTGGCCTCGGCAAATTTGGATTTATCCATTTCTACCCAGCCCCCCATTAATATTAAACAACATCTTAAAACATTACTTAATTACCCTTATGGGTGCTTGGAACAAACAATCAGTAGCACTTATCCGTGGTTATTTATAAATAAGGAAAACTTTGTTTCGTTGGGGCTTGATAAAATAAAAATTAAGCATAAAACTATTGATATTTCAGCTAAACCTATTCAAATTGATAGAGGTATTACTCTGTTAGCGGGTATGCAGCGTAGTAATGGTAGTTTTGGTTTGTGGTCTAATACCGATCAAGAGGAACATTGGTTAACAGCTTATGCAGTTGATTTTTTACTTGATGCTAAAGAAAAAGGCAATGTGGTGCCTGATGTATTTTTGAATAAAGCATTACAACGATTGACAGAGTACTTGCTTCACCGCGGAAATATGTATGGTGAACGTTATAGCCAATCCCCCAGTCATTATAGTTTTGCCTATAAAGCTTACGCCTCTTATGTACTGTCCCGTGTTAACCGCGCACCTTTAGGGACTTTGCGTACTTTGTATGATCATCATAGAAAAGAAGTAAAATCAGCACTTCCTTTAACTCATTTAGGGTTGGCACTGTATAAACAGGGTGATAGAAACCGAGGGACTGAGGCGATTAAAGCAAGTTTAACCAAGCCAAGAAATAATCTAATTTATTTGTCTGATTATGGCAGTCGTTTACGTGATTTAAGTGTGATGACTTATTTATTAAATAAACAGCCTGTTCCAAACATTGCGAGTGATAAACTTATTTTTCAATTAGCGGATGAATTAAATAATAGACAATATATTAGTACTCAAGAGCGTAATGCTTTGTTCCGTGCAGGGATGCAATTAAAAACGAAAAGCAATAGTGAATGGCAAGGGAATTTAATTCTGAATAATGTGGCGACTAAGCTACAACAAAAACAGGATTATCATCATCAATTTTCGGGAACGGAAATTCCCCAAACTATTACATTTAACTCAAAAACGAATTTACCGCTTTATCTGCAATCAACACTTAATGCTTACCCAAAATCAGCACCAAAGATGAAAATGGAGAGTATAAAAGTTGAACGTAATTATTACGACCTAGAAGGGCGTAAGGTCAATCCTGGGCAACATAAAACAGGGGATATCTTGCTAGTTCATCTTAATGTAACAGCAGATAAACGCATTAAAGATGCTTTAGTGATTGATCTTGTGCCTGCTGGCTTTGAAATTGAGAATCAGAATTTATCGGACAACCTTGAAATTGGGAATTTTAAAATAGCGGGTGAGACCATTGAAACCATGCAATATTATAGTCAAACAAAATATCAGGAATATCTTGATGATAGGTTTGTAGCCGCTATTGATTTGCATAAAAATACCCCTGAACATTTATTTTATCTAATGCGTGCAGTGACTAAAGGAAAATATACCAATCCTCCCTCTTATGTTGAAGATATGTATAGACCTTATATAAGAGCAGTAGGACGACATTTTGAAGCGATTGAAATTCAATAAATGAGAGGATTGAAGTTGGCAGGGGGGCTTAGTCTCACCCTGCTATGTATTGTAATTTTACTGGATAGTTTTTACCCCGTATCACTGAGCTCCAAAACACATCAATTTGCCAAAGTTGTTACTGCTGAAGATGGCACACCTTTAAGATCATTTGCTGATAAGCAAGGTGTTTGGCGCTACCCTGTTACGATAAATGACGTTTCTCCTCTTTATATTCAATCTTTAATTCAGTATGAAGATCAATGGTTTTGGTCTCACCCTGGCATTAATCCGTTCTCAATTGGGCGTGCTTTTATACAAAACATTAGCAATAACAGCATTGTTTCTGGTGGCTCGACTTTAACGATGCAAGTGGCTCGCCTTATTTCGCCCCATTCAAAATCAATTGCTGGAAAACTTAAACAAATAGCGATTGCCTTACAACTAGAGGCTCATTTTAGTAAACAACAGATTCTCACTTATTACCTTAATCATGCACCTTTTGGTGGGACAATTGAAGGGATTCAAGCGGCTAGTTATACTTATTTAGGTAAATCAGCAAAAGAGTTGAGCCATGCAGAAGCAGCATTATTAACAGTACTTCCACAAGCACCCAGTCGAAACCGCCCTGATAGACATCCCAATCGAGCCTTTAAAGCAAGGAATAAAGTGCTGCATCGATTAGCTAAGCAATCACTTTGGTCGGAGCATGTTATTACTCAAGCTTTAAAAGAACCCGTTATTGCACAACGCAATAAAACAAGTATTATTGCGCCACTTTTAGCTAGACGATTAAAATCATTACAGCCTGAACAATCAATTATTAAAACCAATATTAATATTGATATACAAAGAGGAACGGCTGAGTTAGTTAAAAATTATGTACAACAGTTACCCGCTAAAACCTCTGCTGCGGTATTGATTGTAGAAAATAAAACTTTAGAGGTTAAAGCTTACGTTGGGTCAGCTGATTTTTTTGATAATAGTCGATTAGGTCAAGTTGATATGATTAAAGCCATTCGTTCGCCAGGCTCAACTTTAAAACCTTTTTTGTATGGCATGGCTATTGATGAAGGTTTAATTCATTCTGCTTCTTTATTAACTGATGCTCCTATGTCATTTAATGGATATAGACCACAGAATTTCAGTCGCGGATTTATTGGGCCTGTCAGCGTAAGTAATGCTTTAACACGATCACTGAATATTCCTGCTGTTCAAGTATTACATCATTTAAGCCCTGAAGTTTTTGTTAATCGACTCAGAAATGCAGGTTTAAAATTAAAATTTAACCAGCAGGCCAAATCAAACTTATCGGTTATTTTAGGTGGGGTAGGGAGTAACTTAGAAACCTTGGTGGGGACATATTCAGCTCTGGCAAATGGCGGGGTAGCAGGGAAAGTTCGGTTAACGCCTAATAGTCCCGTTGAACAACGTTATTTATTTTCAGAAGGCGCTGCATGGATTATTAAACAAATACTATCAAAACAAAGAGCTCATAATCCAAGGGATTTATCTTGGAAAACAGGGACTAGCTACGGGCATAGAGATTTTTGGAGTATGGGTGTTACACATAACTATACTGTGGGAGTTTGGGTGGGGCGACCTGATGGAAGTTCATTAGCGGGACATTATGGTGCTTATACCGCATCACCCTTGTTATTCTCAATTGTTGAAGCACTTCCTAGTAGGTCGACAGTGAAAAAGCCAAAATCTGTGATTGAACAAGATATTTGCTGGCCTTTGGGTGGCCTAAAAGCTGAGACAAATCCAATATTGTGCCATGAAACTAAACAAGCTTGGATATTAAATAATAATGCGCCTTTAACTTTGCCTCATCATGACATAAAGCAATGGGAGGTTAATCCATTAACTATTCAAGTTAATTCTAAAACAGGGCTGGCCGTTAATCAAAGCTGTGGTGATAGTGAAACTAAAGAAAAATATATTGCCTTATGGCCATTAGTGGTTGAACCGTGGATTGCTAAAAGAAGACAAAGGCATTCACAAATTGGTGCATTCGATTTAAGTTGTAAGCAGTCAATTATTCAATCATCAAATGGATTGAAAATATTAGGATTAGTTGATAACACTCAATTAAGGGTGGCAGGAGTTTCGAAGAAATTGCCACGGGTCAAATTACATGTTCAAGGTGGGCAGGGACGAAAATACTGGTTTATTAATGGTCATTTAAAATATACCGTTAGCAATAATAGTCAGTTATTTCATCGTTTTAAATCTAGTGGACGATACCAAATAACGGTGATTGATGAGTCGGGGTATAGTGATTCTATTAACTTGGAAGTGCTTTGAATATTTAATGTGGGGTTAATTAACTCAAAGAATGGTTTGTCACAGCATCCTTCTGTATCCCTTGCTAATCATGTTCTGTAGTCGAAATATATATTTTTAAATCTACAATGATATTCTCTATAAGTTGTTGAATATCATGCTAAATGTTTTGTCTTGTTTTCATGGGAATGATAAATACTCTTTTATGCACGGATTAGCAATGACTTAGGGGTTAACTCAATCATGCGAAAAGTGGAGAGGCTAAAACACTCTGTCCAAATGAATTATGCCAATCTATGTGAAAACCTGTCACATTCCTTTAACATAAAGTCGCTATCGTAGTTTAATTTCTAAACTACCGCTTAAATTCATGTTGCGACATTTATCAACTTATTTGCTGAATATAAAGACCTCAAAAGTCATTCAAGGCTTAAGGTTTCCTCTTAGCCTATTTGTTGTTTATGCCCTGTTTCATACCCTTTATTTTTCCATTGCAGATACAACATTGGCTCAGGTATATCATTATATTGTTACCCCATCCGCATCAGTGATTAATTTTATACTGCCTTCAGAACAGGTCATTGTTAGTCAGAATGCACTGATTTCATCTCGCGCACATTTGGAAGTAGTGAGGGGTTGTGATGGTATTGGGGTGATGATGTTAATCATCTCAGCCATACTGGTTTTTTCCACTTCGCTCAAGCATAAAGTAGCAGGGTTAATAGCGGGCGTTGTGCTGGTTTATCTTCTTAATCTGATTCGTATTATTGGCTTGTATTTTATAGTGGTTTTTCAGCGTGACTGGTTTTTACCCATCCACAGTTATCTTGCACCGACCTTGATTATTTTATTGTGTAGTTTGTTTTTTATGCACTGGGCGTTTATGACGTCTGCAAATGAAAATCACTAAAGCCGTTCTATGGGGAGCATCCTGGCGATTAATCTTGGCCTGGTTGTTACTGAGTGTATTTGTACTGTTACAGGGTGATCGCTTAATCCGTCCCGTTTTGCCTTTTGTTGCAGCTGTGATTGAAGTCATTCAGTCTGATTACCAGGCAACGCTGAAAATAAGTAATGACCAGCCTGGGCTGATTAAAATGCAAGCGACGACTCGACGAGTTATTCCCTCTATTGCTGGCAGAGGTGCCAAGTTAACCGCCGGGGTACATGTCAGTCATGCCTTGGTGCCTTTGGTCTTGTTGTTTTCCTTTCTTCTGGCATGGCCAGTAGAAAAATATCAGCAACGCTTGGTACTGTTATTATTGGGAATCCCACTAAGTTTTAGCCTTGTCGCTTTAACGCTACCGTTTCAATTGGCAGGAAGCCTTGAAAATATGTTTCAAGGCTATGCGCAACAATATGCAGTGAACAGAGAAAAGCCTTTACTGCTAACTTGGATGTTGTTCCTTGAAGTGGGTGGGCGCTGGTTACTGCCTATAGTGCTGGCTATTTTTACTTGCCTTTTAATGCAATCTTTAGGGGCAAAGCCAAAAAAATATCATCATGCAAAAAAACGACGCTCTAAAAAAATAAATGAATGAATCATAAGTCTTACCTTGTATTTCTCAGTAATAACCCTTTTCAAATCAACAGACTATGGACTGAAAGATCCATAGTTTGACTTACGACTGAAAGTCGTTGTTTCGGCTCAAGCCGACTAAAAGAGGCTAACTTAAGTTAGTCTTTCGTGACTAAAAGTCACTCAACTTTAAAGTCCTCATCGTTATGATGTGGATGCTGATCATGTTTTTCAAGGTATTCCTTTATCATTTCATCTGTAATGTGTCCCGAGCTAAACGCTGCATAGCCAATTGCCCAAAAGTGTTTACCCCAATACACTTTTCCCAATTGGGGAAACTCATCCTGTATTTTTCTTGATGATCGTCCTGTAAACCATTTAACCATATCACTTACCGAGTGCTTTGGAGGATATGAGATATACAGATGAACATGGTCTTTACTCACAACGCCACTCATGATTTTTCTATCTTTTTGGTCGCAAATTTGGCGAATAACATCTCTTGCCCTCTCCCCAACTTCTTTGGTTAATACCTCATACCTATACTTTGTAATCCATATTAAATGAACCTTCAAATCATGTATCGTATGGGATGACTTACTATAAGACCTCATAAATGAGAGTTTACTAAAAGTCTTGCACTAAAGTGCATAGTTTTTACTAACGGTTGGAGCAATAAAAAAATAGCAATAAACCAATGTGATACATTTCACATTATTGTCATAAAGGTGTCGCACGTTTGTCATATTGATCCGCTACAGTCTTCGTAAATTATCAACTTATCCAAAATGTTAATCGTTTAAAAAACGTGAGGGTATAGCGATTTTAGATCAAGGACTGTTAGCGATGAAAAATCCTGTTTTTACTACACTGTCTGTGAGTGTATTGCTCTGTTTACTGGGGTTACCTGCGGTTTCTTGGTCTGCTTATAATACCCAACTTGCAAAGGCGACAAGCTGGTTAACTGGGCGACAAAATACAGATGGCAGTTGGGGAGCTAACAGCCACGAACGTTTTGTACTGACCGTTGAAGCTGTTCGTGCATTGCGAGCTGCTGGGATACGCAAAGTAGCTTATCGTAAAGGTCTCAGCTGGCTGGAAAACCACGCCGCTAACAACTTTGATTATGAAAGTCGCAGAGCCCTGGCATTGAGTGCGCATGGTGATGCGGTTAATACAATATTAGCTGGGCTGGATAATGCACAAGATACCGCTTTAAACCAACGTGATGGATGGGGCTTGGGTACAGAATATTTACAATCCCCTGTCGATACGGCGTTAGTCTTAGCAGGTCTGGGTGTTGTAGGCACGAGCTCTGGCACGGCAGCTGTCAGTATTCAACCTACCCTGGATTATCTTAAAAGTGTTCAGCTCAGTGGTGCAGGCTGGTCATTAAGCCTGGGAACAGCCAGCGATATGTTTAGCACTATCTGGGTGGTTAAAGCCCTGAATACTTGGAAACATCAGGATGCCACGCTAACCACCGCCATTAATAACGGACTCAATACGCTGGCCAGCACGGTCGATAACAGCTCCCCTTATCATTTACAGGCATTAGCAGCGCAAACTGCATTGGAAGCAGGGAACAGTGCAGCAGCACAACCCTGGTTAAGCAACCTCAACAGCAACCTGCAAACAGATGGCAGTCTGGGCGACAATATTTATGATACGACCTGGGCTATCCGAGCCTTTGCTACAGCAGATGGGGTGGATGATTCAGTTTATCAAACCCTTGTCAATATCCCCGATGCTGCGCTACGCAATGCCATTAATGCCGCTTTGGGTCGTAATGCGCTGGATGGGCTTAATCGGCAGGAATTGTCTCAATTAACTACCTTGACCGCGTCTAATTTAGGCATCCATGATCTAACCGGACTGGAATGGGCAAGCAACCTGACTGATCTGGATTTACGCAACAATAATATCGACGATACCACTGCTATTGATGATTTGAGCTTGGCAATATTACAACTGGAAGGTAATCCTGTTTTTCAATCACCCGCAGTTGTTCAAGTTCCGATGATACCAGAATGGGCCATGCTAATAATGGCTCTCTTGTTGATCGTAGCCGTACAGTATTCGATATCGATAAATAGTTTAAGAGGGAAGCCGTTATCATGAAAATTAATGCCATTATTCTTTTATCTTTAACCGCCTTTTCCGTACACAGTATGGAAAAGCCCAAACCATTAGATAGGTCTGTGGTATTAAGCCAGCAGCCGTCTTCAACAATAAAGCGATCCAGTCTAAATAAGGGTAGCATTCAAAATATTTCAAAACTTAGGTCATTACAGAGTCAGGCCATTAAAAAATCTCAACCCTTGTCCAGTCAAATTATTTCTCAGCACAGTCAAAGCAACAAAAAAAAGAATAAAGATCAACGAGCCGATGCCGTTCAGCAAATTGGTCGATTGGTGCTGGATGCGAAACACGGTATGACAAAAACAGTGATGCCTAAACTGCTGCGACAAGATAGAGACCAGGCTCGTCAATTAATTTACCAGTTAATGCGTGTTGACTCAGGTGCAAAAGGCAGTCATATAAAAAAAGTCAACAGCAAGCTTGCATCACAAGTAGCCCAAAAAACCACACCATTGTCAATGACTGCGCTTCAACAATTAGGTCACCGTATGCGACTTAATGCGGCTGAATCTCAGCAGCTATTACCCCAGAATCGTCAGCAAGCCGCAGTTAATCAGCAGTCGTTGATCGAAGAAGCCTTACAGATACAGATGAGCGCACAGCAGAAAAATATCGCGGATCAGATTGAAAAAGTAGGACAGTTTCAAGGTAAGCAGCGTTACCAAGCATTAAAGCAGCTGAAACAGATGCTCTCCCCGCTGGAACAAAAGCCCTCCATCGCAAAAAATGCTGACCAGCCCACCTTTACTATGATTCCGGCTAATCGCCCCGTCAAAATTAAAGTCCAGAACAATTGATTGGAATAATCACCATGTTACGATACCTATTACACAATATTATTCTACTGAGTCTTTTGTTCAGCTCTTTTTGTCAGGCCGACGACCTGGGAGAAACGCTAGAAATTCGATTTAATGACAGTGCAGCCATTGAGTTAAAATCCAAAGCCACCGAATTACAGTCTTCAGTCGCTATTTATGAATATGTCCGCAATCATTTTCAATATGCGCTTTATCAGGGCTCGCGCAGTAACAGTATCAACACCTTTGGGGCTCAACGCGGTAACGCGCTTGACATATCAAGCGTATTGATCGCTATGTTGCGTTCACAGAATATTCCAGCACGTTATGCAACAGGATTGGTACGGATACCAGCACAGCAACTGAATAACTAGCTGGGCGTTAAAAATATCGATTTAGCAGCCTCCTTGCTAACCGAAATTGGACTGGCTCAAGTGCAACTGGCTGCCGACCGCAGTTATGTGGAATTTGAACATGTCTGGGTACAGGCACTGGTTGATTTTTCATTCTATCGCGGTGTACTGTCTTCGGGGATAACGATAGATTGTGCCACGCAGCCTCAACATTGCCAATGGGTCGATCTTGACCCCTCTTATAAACAACATCAGTATCCAGAAAATCCAATTGATGCATTTCCCCATGTTAATTTTGATTATGACAGTTACTATAATGCCATCAAAGATCAAAATACCGCGCTAATCGGTAAAAATCCGCTGGAAATCTATCAGGATCAAGTACGTCAATATGTGAATGAAAACTATCCAGGACGCTCATTATCGGATGCCGCTTATCAGGGAGACATTATTGCCAGGCATGCTGGGATTTTGCCCGCGTCATTACCTTTGGCAGTGATTGGAACCCACCGCAGTTATGACAGTGTGGATCAGCATGATGCCGAAGCCGCTCTAGGTAATGAGAATCGTGTTTGGGCTAAATATTTGAACATCACCGTCAGCACTAGTGGGCATACCTTTAATTCACGGGCGATACGTCTTGCTGAACTAGGAACTCAACGCTTATCCTTTCAATTACGCGGAGGAACCGTTTTGCGCCAAGGATTGGTGCTGGGTACTGAGGAATTACTGGCGGTTAATCTGGATGGTAGTTTATTGGATGCCAATAATAATGTGATAGGTATTGATACCCCTTTCAGCCTCAGCCTGAAACTGGATGGCCGAGCAAAAACAGACGGTTCAGGCAGTGATGTGATTCACTCTGATTATAGTCAATTACAATTAGGTGGATATACTGTCATTGGTGTCGGTGGTGAAACGTCTAATAAGGCACAAGTACAACGCGCACAAGATGCACTATTGACTGCTGCACAAGGCTATTCAATCGTATTTAATCCAGCAGAGCCTAACATACCTTATATTGACGCCAATCTTTCAGGGCAATATGAAGCAGGTACAGATTACCAGTTAATAAACAGTGAACAAGCAACAAATGATCTAACGGGAGGTTTGCTGGAGACAGCCGTTTATTCGTATTTTCAGCAGCTCAATGATCTGCGTAGTCAACTTGATGCAATACACCATACAATCTCACCACTTAATGGTCTAGTAGGTATTGCTAACTCGGTTGTTGATGTCGAATATGATAATGGTAGCCCTTTTGCAATCACCCCAGGTGGTTTAGTCCTTGACATGAAAGGAATACGTGTCATTGAAACCCGACGAATTGATACGGCAGGAGGTATCAACAACCGGACCTTTGATCTTTTAATACACATGTGGTCATCGCTTGAGCATGAGGTTTGGCAACAGCTGACAGGGTATGATGCTATCTCTACCGTGCGAGGTATACAAATTGCATTGGCTAATGGTGCAAACTTGTTGGAAATTAAACGTAATTCAACCGAAAATACCTTCGATGCCGGTATCGGACAACTTGGATTTCAAAAAGGTGTTACCCCTACACCTTTAGTGGCTCGTGAAACGGAAGTGTTTAGTAAAAAACTGGTGACTTGGTTTGCTTCACCTGAAGATGGGCAGACACATATTTTTGAGGGTTTGTGGAATATATTGAGTCCAGATTATGCTTTATGGCAGTTAAATGCAATTGGCTATAGCTATTTAAACGGCAATACCGCAGAGGGCAGTGATGGCTGGATAGTGATTGTCGATGATATGGAAGAACAGTTGAAAGCAGGGATTGTCACTTTTGGCAATCTTTGTGAATTAGGTGCCCCTGGGTTCTTTTTTGGCGGACAAAATCATTCAGGTGCCTGTGACACTGTTTTGTCTGAACTGGAAAGCTATTTTAATGCCTCTACTTCAGATGATCGCCATAAATTAGTGGATATCAACCAGGGTTTTGATCCTCTTGATACTTTTTATCGAAGCCGCCCCATTCCGATAAATCAACATGATTTATTAGTTGTCGGCCAAATTCGCAATCAGCTTTCAGTTGATCTTAATTTTCAATGGACTCGGTTTCTGATTCCCTCGACCTTGAGCATGGGCGATCAATTTTCATTTTCTGTGTATATTGAACAAACCTTTGACGGAGATTCTGCAGAACCTTACCTGATTAATAGCCGATTTCGCATTTCCAATCAATCCGGCAGCTTTGGCGGCGGCTATGTCGACTCCAGCAACCTGCTGGAACAATACGTACCCTCAGAAACACCGATAACACCCGACTACGACAACCAGATTTTTACCAACCAGCAAAACGTCAGTGTCAGCAATAATGATTTAATTCGCACTCCTTCCACCCTAGACCCAGTCAGTACAGTAACGGGCAATATGTACCATGACGAAACCGATTTTCAGATTAAAAACCGGGGCATTGATTACGTATTAACACGTACTTATAATTCCAATAATGACGAAAAACTTAGCTCATTAGGCTATGGCTGGACACATGCCTATAATCTAAGTTTGACCGCTAAAGATGCCGGTGACTGCCCCAACTGCACAGACCCCGCCAATAGCAACAACGTGACTGGCTCTATTGTCTATAACGATGAACGTGGTGGCGATCATGTCTATCTAATCAACGAGACCACCCAGGCCATCAGCAACCCCCCAGGCGAGTACGATACACTGGCACTCAACACCCCGTCCGCTGGGCTACATCAACTGCAATTTAGAAGTGGTGTCATCTATACCTTTGAAGGCGCAACGGATTTAACGACCGTTGCTGGTGGCACTGCCCGTTTAAAAAGCATCGCAGACCCTTACGGCAACCAGTTAAATTTAAGCTACAACACAGCAGGGCAACTGGAAAACGTCAGAGACAACCTCGCTATCAGCACTCGTACAGGCTTGACCTTTAGCTACTTCAGTAGTGGCTTATTATCCTCTGTACAAGACTGGACGGGGCGATCTGTCCAGTTTGGTTATTACAGTGATGACACCCTGGCCATCACGCGAGACACTCGCGGCTTCGACTGGACGTATAATTACAAAGCAGGCACCCATCTGCTACGCACGATTGCCAAACCGGTTTTAAGAGATGGACAAGCTGTCTATACCGAATTTGATTACTACAAAAACAACAAAGCCTACGATTACACCAATGCACAAGGCGAACGTGAATTGCTGGTTTACGACCTACACCGAGCCCGCACCACCGTGACTGATCCACGTGGCAACCAACGCCAGCATACTTATGCCGCCGACAGTGGAGCCTTGACCAAGCTGGTCGAACCAGACGGTGCCATTAAAACCTTTGCCAATACCGCAGACGGTTTACGCTATCAAAAAACTGACGGACTGGGACATAGCACGCGTTATTCCTACCAAAGTGACCGTAGTATCAGTACCCCCACATCCACCTCGGACAGCAATGGACGGGTCACCCGAGAACAGGATACCTTACTGAACAGCATTGACTACAGCTACGGCCTTTATGACCAAATCACCGAAATCAAGGATAAGCGAGGCAATAGCATTCGTTACAGCTACTACCCGACAAACGATACGGGCAACCGAGCGGTTAAAGGCAAACTTAACGAAGTCCGCAGCACATTAAATGGACAGGATGTGTTGCTGGAAAAGCATTATTGGCAGGTCAACGGTAATCTGGATGAAAAACGCCGTTATTTATATCCCAACAATACCAACGCCTATCACGCCAGCTACTATTTTTATGACAGCCACGGCCTGTATCTTGAACAGATCAGTGAAGCCCGTACCACCGATGGCATTACCTCAGAACAGAGCCGTGATATACTGTACCTCTACGATGAGCTAGGCCGACTGAACGTAGAAACCTTAATGCGCGTACTTGATATTAACAACCTCAGTTCATTTATCGGCACAGCAACCCTCTACAACTACGATGAACAAGATCGATTGATCCTCAGAGCCAAAGCCAGAGATAACTTTAGCAGTAATCTTAGTTACGAAAACTATCAGGAATGGATTTATGACGGCAACGGAAAATTGACTCAGGAACGCACCCGTTACTTAACACCCGACCCAGATGTCCTGCGTGTTTATGCCATTCATGATTACGATACTGCCGACCGACGCATGAGAACCACCGATATTCTGGGAAATGAAACCTACTACCGCTATGACGAGAACGGTAACCTAATAGAACAAACCGATGGCAACGGCCACAGCACAAAAATTGAATACGATCCCATGAACCGCCAGAATGCTATTATTGATGCCAATGGTCGTCGTACAGAAATAAAATATGATCTGGCTGGTCGCCTGATCCAGGCCATCGATGGCAACGGTCATACCGTCAAAAACCAATATGATGCGCTGGGGCGTTTAACACAAACCAGCACAGAACAAGGCCGCAGCAGCCAGGTTCAATACGATGCCAACAACAATCCAACCCACAGCCTGGATGCCAATATGACTGCCAACCCACTGCATCCCAAAAACAACCAGAACGCCAGCGTCTACCGTGAATATGACCAACTCAACCGATTAACACTGGAACGCGATGCCGATAATGGCGACACCCACTACAGCTACGACCTGCTGGGCAATATGACATCGCTCACTGATGCTGAAGGCCAAATCACCCAAGTTGAATACGATCTTTACAACGGCGCACGGGTGATCACCGATCCCGTGATAGAAACACCCAATGATGCCACCACGATTATTCGTCGTAACGAAGCTGGACTGCCTTTGATCATAGGTGAACGTGATGGTCGAGGTGGCATCTACACCTATGATGACTATAACCGATTGACCCAGGTTAGCTACTCGTTTTATAACGTTAAAACCTTTCAAACTGAAACCATTGAAGAAAACTACCAATACGATGCCTACGGCGACCTGATTCAAATCAGCAACAACGCCGTCAGTTATAGCTATGACTACACGCTAAGACACGAACTAAAAAGCAAAACCGATAACCGCCTGAATAAAACCATGAGCTGGACCTATGACCCGATAGGCAATATCGACACAAAAACAGACTATCAAGGTGATATTACACATTACCAATACGACAGTACCGGCAAACTCACCGCCTTACAAAACCAGGCCTTTCTGCAAGTCAGCTATCACTATGACGGTGCAGGCAGACTGATCGACCGTATTCTGAGTAACGGCGCCAAAACCCGCTACCAATATGATGATGACAACCGCCTCATCCAACTAATTAACAGCAGTGCCAACAGTACAGAAGTAGAAAACCTCAACTATCAACATGATGAAGTCGGCAATATCACCCAGATAGCCAACAGCAGCAATGGCAAAACCACCGACTATCAATACGATGCACTCTACAGATTAACCACCGTTGACAGCAGCGATAATACAGAAGACCGAAGCTACAGTTATGACAAAGTAGGCAACCGAAAGACCGAAACGAAAAATGGCACAACGTACTTCTATTGCTACCACGAAACAGACTGCACCCAAAACCCACAAGGCAACCGCCTGTATAACATCAAAACAGGCAGTCAAACGGGGACACTGTACAGACAGTTCAGTTATGATAATGCAGGTCGTATAAATGCCAAAACCAATGAACTGGGACAGCTTATGTACGGCATTAACTATAATGCCAAAGGCCGCGCAGAAAGTATCAGCACCCTCAACGGCACAAAACAGTTTGCATACGACCCCAATGACTACCGCATTAAAAAAGACAATCAACTCTACCATCTGGAAGGCGAGCATCTGGAAGCCACCTATAACACAAATGGAGAACTTAAAAACAGCTATTTTAGAGGTGTTATAGTCGATGAAATCGTCAACGGCTATAGCTACCACAGCCAAGCCCTGGGTGCGGGTGACTGGACCAACTACACCTATCATCATGACCAGATTAACAGCGTCACCGCATTAACAGGGCATAATGGCACCACAGAAGAAACCACAAATTATGATGTTTTTGGAGCCACACTGAATCAAACTAATAACACAGGCAATGACTTATTGTTTACGGGCAGAGAACGCGATCAAACAACGGGCTTGATTTATTATAGAGCCCGATATTATGATCCGGAGATTGGGCGGTTTATTACGGAAGACCCGATTGGGTTTCAAGCTGGCATCAACTTTTATGCTTATGTTAATAATAATCCTGTTAATTTTAATGATCCGAGTGGAAAGGTTGCTGATGTTTTACTAGATGTTGCATTTATTGCTGCGGATATTGGTTTTATTATTAAAGATGGACCAAATGCAACCAACTTAACTGCTCTAGGTTTAGATGCACTTGGTGCGGCTATCCCATTTCTTACAGGTGTTGGACAGGCTTTTAAAGCTGGAAATTCTGCTGATAATTTAGTGCGAGCTATTCCAACACAAAATTTCCCAACAACTACACTAGGAAGACCAGGTGATCCAGATGTTTTTGTAACCACTGCGTCAGCATTAGATGGTCTACACCCTAGTCAAATTGCTGAGACACTTACTATTCCCAACAGTGGTTCTTTCAACATTGTACAATTTCCAACCTCAAGTGTGAGTTCAATTAAAGTTCCACAGGCAAGCAACAAACCAGGGTTTATACCAGGAGGTTTTACACAAGGTGGTGCACCAGAATTTTTAGTTCCAAATGGTTTATTTCCTACAGGTTCTTCGGTATCTACCGTATCCAATCGGGCAACTGGTTTAGGTTTTGGTTTAAACCTTATTGACCAATCTAATCAATTCGTTAATTCTGGTGCCGCAGGTGGCTTTGTCCTATATCCAAGTAAGCCAAACACGAATACCTTGCAGTCGGTTTATTCAAAATAACCATGTTTTTTGAATCCCCCCAAAAACCAAAACCTTCTGAAACAGAAATAATTGGCAAATGGAGTATGGTTAAAAATAAAGTAAAAATAAATGAAAATTGTGAGCGAATAGAATATTTAATATCTCGCTATTTTATAAAAAAAAATAGGTCTGAAGATGGTTGGGAAGTGTTATACCAAGATCCATCCGATCTACGATTTTGGGAACTTACATATCCTAACAGCGATTGGCATGGTGGTGGGCCACCTGCACTTATTCATCTTTCTGTTGAAGCAGCGAAAAAAAAATATGATTTTGAGACTATTGATGATAATCCTTGGTTTCGCGCTTAACCCTAACGCGGTAAGTTCGGCTAACGTAGGTTGTGGGTGAGGAACGAACCCCAACATCAAAACTGATGGATAATACAAAATAAATGCGAATCAACACAAATTATGCTGTGCATGGATGCACGAATGTCGTGGGTGCAGGATGCACAGGAGCAACCCAAGAAGTTCTAGGGACACAATACTTAATTATCCTTTGTTTTACTGGGCCCGATCTTTTTTCTTCAGTTCTCAGCTTGGATAGGTTTGCGTAATTAAGTATTGTGTCCCCAGAATTCCATTACTGAGGATCCTTTGGGGTTTCAGGCTGGGATTAACTTTTATGCTTATGTTAATAATAATCCGGTTAATTTTAATGATCCGAGTGGGCATGTTGAAAATTGGCCCTCCTTACTAAGGCAAGGAGTTGGTATCATTGGAAATGGTGTTGGTATTGGTGGTGGTATTGTAACATTTGGAGCTGGTGTTGGGCTTGTAGCTACTCCTGAACCTACTATGCTTTCTGTTGCTGGAGGCATAGGTCTAATTGGTTTAGGTACTACAACATTTGCAACATCAGTTAATGACTTAAATGCAAACATACATGCCTTCATGAACAATGTATTGGAAACTAATGTCCCACGATCTATGGGTCTTCGCGCGGATGTCCTACAGACATTAGGTTTTAAAGAGAATGATTCTGTGGCAGGTGGGGTGTTTGATGCTGTGTCACTAGCTTCAGGTATTCCTACTGGACGTATAGCTGGCAATCTTTTAGATATACCTTTTAGCATTAGTACGATTGATAATGTGAACACTGCATTAGGTGCTGGTGACTCTATTTTTAATTCTACTTCTAGTATTATGGAGTCGTTAGATTTAAATTTAACAGGTTTATCCACGCTAGGTACACCAGCAACATTATTAGGTGGAATGATTGGGCAAGGGTTTTCTGGTGCATCAGGTGGTTTTGTATTATACCCAAGTAAACCAAATACAAATATGATGCGACAGATATATACAAAATAATTTAAGAGAAAGGATGTTTATTTATGCTACATGCTATTTCAATGTTTTTGGTTGGGGCTTTCTTTTGGCTACTAGCATTGAATAAATACCCATTTAACCAAAAAGAATTTCAAGTGTTAAACCCATTAAAAATAAATTATAAACCACATTTAAAAATAAGTGGTTCGATTTTAATTTTATACTCAATGTTACTATTCATTGAGATATTTAGTAGCAGAATTGTATATTGAAAGGTATTTTTACATTAGTTACTGTTTGTATTTTGTTTATACATTTCTATAAAATTTTTCGACAAAGAAATTATAACAAACATAATAAGTGTGCGAGGTGTGGCATATGTTTTGAAGGTATTAGAAAATATTCTTTAACTGCCTCATATCATACATTTTTGTTTTGTAAAGAGTGTTCTAATCAAATCAAAAAAATAGACATGTATATACTTTGGGTTTCAGTTAGCTGTGCTGTTTTTTTTATAGCTGCATACTTATTTTATGTTAGCCCAACGGAGTAGATGGGCTAACATAAAAGCCAAAAAAACAGATCAAGGGGTGTGCGGCCGAGCAAGGTCGATAATTCCAGCGGGTGAAAGTCCCGCTCTGGCAAGGTAGGTCAACCACCAGATAGTAAACATCGGGCAGGCGGAGGT
>Ga0209826_1000762_pt1 | contig 23023 bp, 23 predicted proteins | sample GOMGulsemesocosm_5_FD_184637 | JGI IMG/M metagenome (GOLD analysis project Ga0209826, IMG submission 184637) | Methane-oxidizing microbial communities from mesocosms in the Gulf of Mexico - GOM15C Gulf of Mexico (SPAdes) (version 2) | ecosystem: Environmental > Aquatic > Marine > Cold seeps... | reverse complement strand
CAATTTGCTGCTTACCACCATCACCTCTATCTTCAAAATGACAACGAGAACGTAAGTGTACTCGGCCTCGGCCTGTCATATAAGCATCATAGATTCCTGATGCACCATTGATAAATCCAGCAGTAGGGAAATCAGGCCCTGGTATATATTGCATTAAATCTGGGATACTACTTTCAGGGTTTTCGATTAAGGCTAAACAGGCGCTAACAACTTCATCAATATTATGAGGTGGAATATTAGTAGCCATCCCCACAGCAATACCCGAAGAACCATTGATAAGTAGTGTTGGAATACGCGTTGGCATAACTGATGGTTCAGATTCTGACTCATCATAGTTAGCAACAAAATCGACTGTTTCTTTATCTAGATCAGCTAAAATCTGGTGTGAAATTTTAGCCATTCGTACTTCGGTATAACGCATCGCCGCAGGTGAATCACCATCAACCGAACCGAAGTTACCTTGTCCATCAATAAGCATATAGCGCATTGAAAATGGCTGAGCCATACGAACAATAGTGTCATAAACTGCAGTATCACCATGTGGATGATATTTACCGATTACATCACCAACCACACGTGCTGATTTTTTATAGGGCTTATTCCAATCGTTCCCCAATACACTCATTGCGTAAAGTACGCGCCTATGTACTGGTTTTAAACCATCTCTAACATCGGGTAAAGCTCGACCTACAATAACGCTCATTGCATAATCAAGATACGATTGTTTCATCTCGTCTTCGAGATTAACGGGAATAATTTCTTTAGCGAATTCTGACATATATCCGTTTGTTTGTGTTTATGCTAAAACAGCAAGATTCCTTTGTGATACCGTGCAAATAATAAATATCCTTTTTATAGCGGTATAACCCAATAAAATAACCGAACAATTATAACAAATAATTCAACACAAAAGGAGAGGATATGACAATATACTTTTATTATTTTCCATTCATAAAAGTACAACTTCTGAAGCAGACTTTTTTATTCAAAAATTTCAACTAAAAAGTTCTTCATTGCTATCCATGAACGATTATCGGATGCTGCATTATAAACAGTACCAAAATCAGGATCATTTGCAATAGGATTGGTAAAAGCATGCATGGAATGGCTATAATTATGTACTTGCCAGTCAGCGCCTGCGAACGTCAATTCATCTTGCAAAGCTAATAACTGGTCACTTGAAACCATCGGATCATTAGCACCATTTAAAATCAACATTTTTGCTTTTATTGCTGGAGCACTTTTATCTTGAGGCGGATTAACTAAACCATGAAATGAAATCACACCTTTAACATTCTCTCCTGACCTTGCCAAATCTATTACACAAAGCCCTCCAAAACAAAAACCTATCGCCGCAATTTGTCGATCATCAACCCATGGCATCAGTTTAACAGCATACAAAGCGGCCTGCATTCGTCTTAAAATCAAACTACGATCATCGATAAAGGGTTGCATTAACATTGCACTTTCCTCAATCCCTTGACCTAAAACACCTTTACCATACATATCAACCGCAAAAGCAAAATAACCCAGCTCTGCTAATAATAATGCTTTATCTTCAACAAATTCATTTCGACCAGACCAAGCATGATTAATCATAACAGCAGGACGACGACCTTCTACCGAATCGTCATAAGCAAAAAAACCTTCAAGTAAGATATCTCCATCTAAATAGCCTACGGTATTAGATATAATCGCCATATCAACCAACCTTATTACTGGCTAATAAAATCATAAGCAACCACTCTATTAATTAATGGCTTGATTTTTTGCTTAAGAATTTTTTTGTGCTTAGGGTTATTTAAATAAGCATCCAAAGCCGCTTTATTTTTCATAGTTACTGTCACAGCTACATCAAAGGTATCATCAACTATTGATCTATCACTCGCCTGAACAACTCCTACATGACGACTAATAATACCTGGCAAGCCATTTAATTCTTCACTAGCCTTAATAAATGCAATGCGATCAGCTTCGTTCCCAGGCTGCTTTAACCAAACCATCACAACATGGGTGATTTTTTGGTTTTCTTTTGCAAAAACTGGCGCCGAATTTATAGTCAAAAAACCAAATATAGCTAACTGAAGTAAAAGTATTACTTTTTTCATATTATTTTTCCTAATTGTTTTAATGAGTTTACAAAACCAGTTGAAGCCTCTTCTACCATATCTAAAACTCTTTCAAATCCGTACTTTCCACCATAATAAGGATCAGGTACTTCTAGCGTATCAAGATGAGGAGCGTATTCTAAAAAATATTTAACTTTATGCTTATATTCTTCGGGACAAAACTCAATAACTAACTCGTAATTATCACTATCCATCACTAATATATAGTCAAAGTCTTCATAATCACCCACTATAACTTTTCTTGCCCTTATACCAGCAAGATCAACTCCTCTATCTTTTGCTGCCTTTTGAGCCCTTAAATCTGGAGCATCACCGACATGATAAGCGTGTGTTCCTGCAGAATCGATAATAAAATATTTTTCAATATGCTGGGATTTAATTAAAGCAGTAAAAACGCCCTCTGCCGTTGGTGATCTACAAATATTTCCCATGCATACGAACAAAACCCTGATTTTTTCCATAATAAACCTTAAAGTTTGTAAAAAATGACCGATAAACTTGATGTAAAGTTAGAATTATAACCTAATTGATCTATTATATATGTAAGCAACAAGACCACTCTAAAATAAAAAATAATAAACCACATAGTTTCATGGTTTATGTTGCCCACACTATTTACGTATAAGTATGAGGAGAATATTACAATGCAATTGATGAACTGGCACTCTGTTGGAACACGTGTTATTGCTATAACCATGTCTACATTAACTGTTTTGGCTATTGGGATATTAATTATCCATGTTAATAATGAGAAACAAAAAGCCATTGATTCCAATATTTTAGCAGCCAAACAATTGCTACTTGTCTCTGAATCAATTCGTAGCAATACAATCAGTAAATGGGATCAAGGAATATTCACCACTCAGTATCTTAGGGAATTAATAAAAAATAAACCCCCTACTGAAGCACGTAATATCGTCGTTGCAACTGTTCCTGTCGCCACAGCCTGGAATGTTATTCAAGAAAAAGCTAAAGAAAGTAATTTTCGCTTTAAAGCCCCTAGGGTTGGTGCTAGAAACCCAAAAAATGAACCTGATACCATAGAGCGAGAAGCCCTTGCCTTTTTTCAAAACAATCCATCATCCAAAGAATACAAGTTTATAGATGAAGATAAAAACGAAGCTCGATACTTTCGTCCAGTCCGGTTAGATAAACAATGTGAACTTTGTCATGGCAACCCTGCCACTTCACAAAAACTTTGGGGTAATAATACAGGCACCGATATTCTTGGCTATCCAATGGAAAATAAACAAGAAGGTGATTTACATGGTGCATTTGAAATTATCATCCCTCTATCAGACGATTTTGCAAAACTACAAAATGATATCTGGTTTGCTATTGGCTGCCTGATTTTGACTATTCTCATTATTGGTTGTACAGGGTATTTTGTAATGAACAAAATAATCATCAACCCCTTAACTAATCTAGCCTTAAGATTACAAGATATTTGTAGTGGCGATGGCGATCTAACTGCTCGCCTTGATACCACAGGAAAATCTGAATTTGCATGGGTAGGAAGCAGCTTTAATTCTTTTGTCAAAAAAATAGCTAAGACTATTGACAATATAAGTTATACCAGCCAACAACTAACCTCCTCTGCTGATAAACTAGCAAATATTACTCAACAAACTGAACAAGGCGTTGAAAGGCAATTAGCAGAAACAACTCAAGTTGCTACAGCGATGGGAGAAATGACAGGGACAGTACTTGAAGTTGCAAGAAATGCTGTTAGCGCATCAGATGCAGCAGGAACTGCTGATACCGAAGCCGCCTCAGGGAAAAGCATTGTCACCCAAGCCATGGAAGAAATTAACCAACTGGCATCTGAAGTTGATAATGCAGCCAATGTTATTCATGAGTTAGAAAATGACTCCAATAGCATTGGTGAAGTACTCAGTGTTATCCAAGGCATTGCAGAACAAACTAATTTGCTGGCTTTAAATGCTGCCATTGAAGCAGCTAGAGCCGGCGAACAAGGCAGAGGATTTGCTGTAGTGGCTGATGAAGTTAGAACATTGGCAAGCCGTACTCAAAACTCAACGCTTGAAATTCAACAAACTATCGAGCGCCTTCAAAATAGAGCTAAACAAGCTGTAAGCGTAATGGATAAAGGTAAGAAACAAGCCATCTCAAGTGTAGAACAAGCCTCATCAGCAAACGTATCAATCACCAAAATTAGCGAGAGAATTGATACTATTAGTGATATGAATAATCAAATCGCTAGTGCAGCTGAAGAACAAACAGCCGTTGCTGAAGAAATAAACCGTAATATAAGTAACATTAGTGAAGTCGCAAACGAAACCTCTGTAGGCGCTAGAGATACTTCCGAGGCATGCAAAGAACTTTTAGAGTTAGCAAATCAATTAAAAAGCACTGTTGGACAATTTAGAACATAAACTACATTACAAATTGCTCATATATTCTTTACTTCACTCAGTCACAACTACTGAAATGGTTGCGTAGCTTGCTATGCGTCCATTTCAGAAACTCGGCAACTACTCCTGCGTTTCTCTACCACCTGCTTCCATGCATCGACGATATCGACAAAAATCAACTGGCTATAAATTCTGCATCCGTGGCCGCGTGAAGTATAATTAACTAAAAATATCTACACAGGACAAACAATGCTCAACAAAGTGACCTTAATTGGCCGATTAGGTGCCGACCCAGAAGTTAAATACATGCCGAGTGGCGGTGCAGTAACAAATATTAGTCTAGCAACAACCCGTCGCTGGAAAGATAGACAGTCAGGCGAACGCCGTGATGAAACAGAATGGCACCGTATTACCTTTTTTAATCGTATAGCTGAAGTGGCGGGTGAATACTTAAGAAAAGGAAGTTTAATTTATGTTGAAGGACGTATTCGCACACGTAAATGGCAAGATCAAAATGGTCAAGATAGATATACAACTGAAATCATAGCAGAGCAAATGCAAATGCTAGATACTAAAAGTGGGGGGACAGGAAATTTTTCTGAAACCCCAGCTAGCTCTAATAACAATAATACAGACCAGCAAGTATCATCCCCCCCTTCTACACAAAACCCGGCACCAACAACAAGCCAAAACTCAAACAATACCCCACCACCGCCAACTTATGAAGATTTTGATGATGATATACCTTTTTGATTCGTATAAGGTTTATTCTAAATTAAATTCTGGTGGCAACCAGCTAGCCTTCTAAGAGGGCTAGCTTTCACACCTTTCCAGGGTGAATCAAAACCACGTTCTTAGATCGTGGTTTTTTTATAACCTTAAACTTGTGTAGTTACCTATGTCTCTAGGAGAAATATTAAGCCATCAAAACATTTGAAACAATTAATATTACAAAGCCCTTATCCTCGACTAAGACTTTGATCTCTTGTAAAAACCCTTTAATTTATTTTGAAAAGAATCCATTTTATCGGCAACTTCAGCTAATTTTCCCGAAAAAGTTTCTTCACCTTCATTGATAAAATTAGTTGCTGCTACCTTATCAACACTCAAAGGCTCAGGAGCAACTTTCTTTTTATTTTCAACAGGATTAGTTAACACAGTAGGTTGAACTGGAGATTGAGACTTAACTTCAGTTGCAGCAAGTTTGTTAAGTTCACTATCAGCTTTAACTACATCCGTATTAACATCCTCACCTTCCAACGCACTATCCATTGAAGAAAACCAGCCCATCACCTTATCTGTCAGGCCTGATTTTGAATCAACAGCATTAGTATGTTCTTTTTTAATTGGTTTTGGAGGTGTTGATATTGTTTGCGGTTCTGTACCAATATCTTTCGCTTGTTTATGAACAATAGGGGAATCAGCTTTTTTTAACTTAACTTCTGTAGTAACAGGTTTACTCTCAACTTTAGGTACGTCCTTATTAACATCTTCGCCTTCCAATGCATTATCCATTGAAGAAAACCAACCCATGACTTTATCAGTCAAACCTAATTTTGAATCCTCCTTAACAGATATTTTAACTTCTTCATTTTTTATAGGTTTAGTTTCTGTTACTGAAACTGGAGGGTTTTCACTACTTTTTTTAATTGTTCCAGGGACAGCAGTCTGTACAGGAAGAGGCTTCAGAGTTTCTTTAACTGGTTCAACTTTAATGGCAGTTGTTTTTTTCTCAAGGCCTAATGTTTTTTTCTGTTGCTGAACTTTTTCTATTTCATTATTCTTATTGATTTCAGCCAATTGCGACTCAAGCTCTAAAGTACGGTTTAATTGGTTTTTAGTTGATTTTTCTTGTTTATCAACCTTCTCAATTAAGGTATCTTTGAGCTGTAATTCAGTTTCTAATTCACTTTTAGCCTTATTGAGTTCAGTAGTGGTATCACTCAGCTGTGTGGTCACCTCAAGAAGTTGAGACTTCACTTCGTCATACTGAGCAATGCTGCTCTTTTGTTCATCTAACTTATTTTGTAATTGTTTAGACAACTGAAGTTTTTCATTCAGTTTTAAATTACTTTCATCAATGACAAGCTGTTTTTCTTTTGTAGACTCTATAAAAAGCTGATCCTTTTTAGCAATATCTGCCTGAAACTTTTCTATCTCTTGCTGCAAAGTAGCTGATGCCTGCTCCGCTTGCTGTTGCATATTAATAGATGATTGTTCCAACTGTTGCTGTAAATTTGTAATTTTTACCGCATCACTTTTACCTTGATTGACTAATTCATCCTGTGTTTTATTAGCTTGATCCAAAAGTTGTCCATTTTGCATCAGATGTTTCTGCAGTTTTCTAATTTTTCCACTTTTCGAAATAGCGATAAAGAGTGCGCCTATAAAAAAAGCAAGTACAGCCAAAATAACACTATATCGAGTATTTGCAATCGCTGTTTGTTGCCAATCAATCCAATAAAAGGCCATTACTTCAATATACTTATCCATTTAAAACCTCAAAACGACTCAATTTAAAGTGCTAAATTTACCAGATTTACTGACTTTACAGAAATATAATTTCAACACTACTTAAACATGGAAGAATCAGCTCCACCTAATTTTAAAGATTTAGTAACTAAATAAAGTACAAGTTATCCCAATAGTTTAAAATAATTAGATTTATAACCTTTATAATATTTCTCAAAGCCTAAATCCTTCATGTCTGAACAATCTGCTTCATTATTTTCTATTTCTGCCTGGAAACAACGGTTAGTTTTTTGGGGGGGCGCTATATTTGTTGGCCTCTTAATTGTTGCAATGACTTTGCTTAGTGAATGGGCTGGGGAAACCTATCGGTTAATATCAAAAAATTACTTCTGGTTTAACTTTATTGTTGCTCCTTTGGGTCTTAGCCTTACAGCCTGGATTACCTTTCGTTTTTTTCCAGGGTCTGAGCGCAGCGGTATTCCACAAGTTAAAACAGCACTTGAAATCACCAATAATTTAGATGATAGAAATAAGCTTATTTCCTTAAAAATAGCGATAGGTAAAATGTTACTGCCTATTATGGGATTATTATCAGGTGCATCTGTTGGGTTTGGTGGACCTGCCGTTCATGTTGGTGCTTCCTTTATGTCATCTTTAGGTAAAGCTGTTAAATTCCCTCCTCATTATATGGAACGAGGACTTATTCTTGCGGGGAGTGCCGCAGGGTTTGCCGCTATGTTTAGCGCACCTTTATCAGGTATTATTTTCGCCATTGAAGAAATGGGACGTGCTCTAGAAGAAAAAATTAGTAGCTTAGTCTTAACAGCGATTGTTTTTTCTGGTGTGACGGCTTATGCACTATTAAATAATTATATTTTCTTTAATGATAAATCTTTTATTATGCCTTGGGGCGAAAATTGGCTCGCCATTCCTATCTGTGGGATCGCAGGCGGTTTTTTAGGCGGTGTCTTTAGCAAAATAATCATTCGTGGTGGCCGTTTTTTAAAGAAAACAGGACTTTCAATTGTAGTTATTGCTTTTGCATCTGGCGGCTTTATTGCAATATTAGGGTTTTATTCCAATGGTGATTCATTTGGCACAGGATATTCTCAAGCTAAAGCCATTATAATGAATGCCGAAACAATGGACCCCTGGTTTCCCATTTATAAAATGCTAGCCTCCTGCGCGACTTTTTTTAGTGGCATTCCCAGTGGTATATTTGTACCTTCTATTGCTACGGGAGCAGGTTTTGGTGTTAACTTAGCTCATTGGTTCCCCGTGGCTCCAGCCTCAGCAATGATTTTATTAACAATAACGGCTTATTTTTCAGGTATGCTGCAATCACCTCTCACATCTTTTGCGATTGTGATGGAAATGACGGGAAGTCACGAAATTTTAATCCCCCTCATGGCAACCGCTTTTTTTGCCACAGGCACCTCCAAATTAATTACCCCTATCCCTTTGTATCGAGCACTCTGCAACTCTTATATCCCTCCAAAAGAAATAAAAGAAACAGATGATGTTAAAAGCTAATTCCTTACTTCTGTATTTGTTACTTATTGGATTAGGTTTATTAACACTAGGAAATTGGCCAACAACTATACCTGCGCCTGATGCCACTTTTACGACGATTGTGGGCAAAAAAATTGAATTATCAAAATTAAAGGGTAAACCTGTCATCGTCACTTTTTGGGCAACGGATTGTGCCGGTTGTATTGAAGAGATTCCTCACTTGATTGAAATTTACAATCAGTTTCATCCTCAAGGTTTAGAAATAATTGCAGTCGCCATGTATTATGACCCTCCCAACCATGTAGTAGACATAACTCAAGCAAAACAAATACCATATGATATTGCCTTAGACTTAAAAGCTGAACACGCCTTTGCTTTCGGGCAAGTTGAATTAATACCCAACACTTTTTTAATCTCTCCAGCTGGAGAGATAATTATGCAGCATACCGGAGTACTGGATATGTCCAATATGAAACAACAAATCGAACAATTAATAACAGGATGATTTTATGCTCTGGTTAAAAGCCTTACACCTCATTTTTATGGTTACTTGGTTTGCAGGTTTATTTTATTTACCTCGCCTCTTCGTTTATCACGCTATGAGTGATGATGAAATCAGCAATGAACGTTTTAAGATCATGGAACGTAAACTTTTCTACGGCATTATGACACCCGGCATGATTATCACCTTTATTTTTGGTATTTGGATGCTCACAGATTATGCTTGGGCACTTTATTCAGCAACAGGCTGGTTGCATGCTAAATTAACATTATTGGCTATTTGCCTTATTTATCATGGCTATTGCTGGAAGTGGTTATTAGACTTTAAAAACGACAGAAATCAACGTTCCCACGTGTTTTATCGCTGGATGAACGAAGTCCCCGTTTTATTTTTAGTGGGTATTATTATTCTGGCTGTTGTTAAACCCTTTTAAAAATAACCAACTTATTTACTGGGTTAAGTGACTTTATCACTGTTTACTAATTTATCATCCTCTAATATAGATTCTGAGCTAATTACTCCCTATTGGGGTTTTAGCCATTTTTCTTAATACTACAGAGGTAATTCAAATGATAGATTTTATGCTAAGTATCTTTTCTTCGGCTTTAAGTATGGATATGCGAGACCATCACGATATCCCTTTTGCTCTTCCCTTACTAATGGCATGTTTTGTCGGAGGGATGATAGGGTTTACTCTTATTCAGTTTATTGGTAATGAGCAGAAAGAAGATGCTCAAGAAGCCCTAACAAAAATAACAGATAAATAAGCTGTGTTTTTATTTTGTATAAACAGTTGTTTTGTGGGGAATATAACTGTTTATACAAAACATTTTCCAATAGACACTTTACCTTTCCTCGGTTAATTTTATTAAAGCATCTCTATCTAAAATAGTTACGGTTCCTCTATTCAGTTTTACCCACCCTTTTGCTTCAAACTGCTTCAAGTTTCTAGAAATAACTTCACGAGCAGAACCTAAATTGCTTGCCAATTCTTGGTGAGTCAATTGTAAAACTTCAGAATTTGAGCTTAATAATTCTTTTGCTAAACGCCACTGAATTCCTTCAAAAACAACCTCCCCCAAGCGACCTATAACATTAGAAAGTCGCGCAGAGAAATTTTTAAACACAAATTCTCTAAAAAAAGCAGAGTGCTCCAAGCACCTATAAAACGCATGTGAAGAAATAACAAAAGCAGAAGTTTCTTCTTCTGTAAAAGCTTCAGCGGGATAAAGATCACCACTCAATAAACATGATGTTGTGAGTACACAAGAATCACCTGGGCGGACTTGATATAACATCATTTCTCTTCCGTTTTCAGATAGTAGCTGGGCTTTGACAGAACCTTTTAGCAATAACAAATAGTTTTCACATTCGCCCCCTGAGGAAAAAACTTGCTGATCTGCAGGAATATTTACCAAAGTAGCACTTTCCATAAGACTAAGTATATTTGACTCACCACATTTTATAAATTCAGGAAAAACGGATTCCCATAGCGCTTGGTGTTTGAGCATTGCCTTTCCAACTTAAATATTCAAACGATCACTTTATGCGCTATCTAAAACCTTGTAAAGACAAAAAAACATACTTACGAAAGATTGTTGTTGCGAATCATTCGTATTTGCATTATTATGTCGAACAATATTACCAAACAACTTTATCGCCAATGAAATTACTTTCTTTATCAATAGCGCTTTTACTAGGCGCGAGTTCAACTGCCCAGGCTCTTACTGTTGATGAACTTGCTGCACAATTTGAATCATATAAAAAACAACAAGATGCCAAGTTTGAACAGTTACGTTCTGAAAATGCTGATTTAAAACAAAAAAACTCTAAATTAAAAAATAAAATTGATAACACTCAAGAACAAGTGGCTACTAATACAGCTGCTGTAGAAATCGTTAGTGAAAATTTTGATGTTGTGAGTCAAACTGCCGAATGGTTCAACAGTACAACCATAGGCGGGTATGGTGAATTACATTACCAAAACCGGGATATTGAAGGTGATAAGCATAAAGAAGAAATTGATTTCCATCGATTTGTATTATTTTTTGGTCATGAGTTTACTGATAATTTACGTTTCTTCTCAGAATTTGAACTTGAACACTCAATAGCAGGTGATGGTAAAGCAGGAGAAATTGAACTTGAACAGGCCTATTTAGAGTACGATTTCAATGAAAATATCAGTGCTAAAGCAGGTTTATTCCTTATACCGGTCGGAATTATTAATGAAACACATGAGCCTACTACTTTTTATGGTGTTGAGCGTAATGAAGTAGAAAAATTTATTATCCCTACAACCTGGTGGGAAGCAGGTCTAGGGACTACCTATCGTTTTGATAATGGCCTAAGTATTGATGCATTCATCACAAGTGGGTTAGATATGGATAATGACTTCTATACCCGTGGCGGGCGTAAAAAAGTATCAAAACAAAAAGCTAATGATCCTATTTTTGGTGGCCGACTTAAATATACAGGTGTTCCAGGTCTTGAGCTGGCTACCACTGTTTTACACCAAACTGATATGGGACAAAGTGATAATCCAAGTACAACTGGCGGTGTAGATATTGGTTCAGGCACCTTGTTTGAAACACATGCAATATTCAGCCATGCTATTGGCCCAGGCACATTTACTGGTAGAGCACTTTATAGTCAATGGGAGTTTGATATTAACGATCCGACTCAACAAGAAGCATCTGAACAATATGGCTGGTACCTAGAACCAAGCTACAGGCTTCCTACATCTATTGGTGATGTTGGTGTATATGGTCGCTATCAAGAATTAAATTATTATAAAGCCAAAAATAAGCACTTTGATATATGGGAAGCAGGTGCTAACTGGTGGATACATGAAAAAGTGGTGTTAAAAGCAAATTATATTTATAAGAAAAACCTGCTTGCAGAAAATAAAGATGAAGAAGGCTTTGATTTAGGTATTGGTTACCAATTCTAAGTTTTTTGTAGCCCCTTCAAAATTTCTGTTAGTCTATTTCATCTTCAACCCAACCTTCTCCTTCAAGGGAGAAGGAGCTATGGTATACAGCCATATTTTTATTAGATTATAATGTGAGTATGCCCAGTAAAATAATTACCTTTATCCTATTAATTCTTTGCTCATCTATTCATGCAAAAGAATATCAATCGACTGATGACTTCTTAAACCAAGTATTTACAGGCTCGCCACCAAAAGCAAAAGTCTTATGGCTAAAAAAAGATCTACAAAAAAAAGTCTCACAAATTCTAAAACATAGACCCGGTTTTCTTCGAACACGTTATTGGCAATCCTCAGAACAGACTGTCTGGATTATTAATGAAATTGGTAAGACTAAACCCATTACTATCGCTGTCGTTATCAAAGATAAAAAAATTGATTTACTCAAGGTTCTCTCTTTTAGAGAAAGTCGCGGTTGGGAAGTAAAACATGATTTTTTTACCCAGCAGTTTAAACAAAATAGTTTGAACAGTGATTTACGTTTAACTCATCCTATTGATGGTATTTCTGGTGCAACCTTATCTGTAAGAGCATTAACTAAAGTTGCACAACTCGCTTTATTTTTTAATAGCCAAATTAAGGAACCTCCGATCAAGCCCAATTAGCCTTAGCTTGCTAAATTCTAACCAACTTAATCAGAGATTCCTTTAAACAATGAAAAAAAATTGGTTCTGGCGCTTTCTTTATAAACTACATCGTTATACAGGCTTATTTTCAGCCCTAATCCTCATTATGCTTGCTGTGACAGGTATTGCTTTAAACCATACTGAAGATTTAGAATTAGATAGCCAAATGGTTCAATCCCCTACTCTTCTGGATTGGTATAACATTAAGCCTTCGCATAAACTCAAATCATTTTCCACAAAAGATCACTGGTTAACAAAGGTTGACCAACAGCTTTACTTTGACCACACGCTGCTATCAAAAAATATAAAAGATTTATTAGGCACGGTGGCAACTAATGATTTTATTGTTGTCGCCTTAAAGGATTCTTTATTATTATTGTCCTTACAAGGTGAACTTATTGAACAGACAACCTTTGAGTCAATCCAAAACATTGGATTAGGTTTTCAACAAAATATTGTGATCAAATCCAATAACTCACATTTTATCAGTCAGGATGGATTAATATCTTGGGACTCTTATCCTAAGAATAACCTAGTGACATGGTCTAATGCATCCGCAGCTCCGCAAACCCTATCACAAAATATAAATCATCAATTTCGTTCTTCCATTTTACCTATAGAACGCGTCATTCTTGATATTCATAGCGGACGGTTTTTTGGTTATTTCGGTGTAATTATTGTTGATATAAGTGGAGTTTTTTTAATTATATTGGCCTTATCTGGTTGTGCTGTTTGGCTTAAACATAAATTTAGGGGTTTAAAGCGTCATAAATAATAACACCCACCACTCCAGCCCTTTTGTATATTGCCATTTAAGATCCCTAATATGATATTCTAAGCAAATTTCGCCTCTCTTAAATAAGAATATTAATTAATGAGTAAAAATCGCCCTATTGTTTTATCATTTTCTGGTCATGACCCAAGTGGTGGCGCAGGTGTTCAAGCAGATATTGAAACGTTTATCAGTCATCAATGCCATGCTTGCAGCGTTATTACTGCGTTAACAGAACAAGACAGCCGAAATGTCAAAAAACTTATTCCTCAAAAGTCTCAAGATGTTATTGACCAAGCTCATAGAGTGTTAAATGATTTTCCAGTCAATGCAATAAAAATTGGCTTAATTGGTCACTATGAAATAGCCGATGCAATACATACTATTTTATTAGAACACCCCCATATCCCTGTTATTTTAGACCCAGTTCTTGCTGCGGGTGGAGGATCATCGTTAGCCAATGAGCAATTAATCAATACAATCATTGATAAACTACTTCCCTGCACCACTATTTTGACACCTAACAGTGAAGAAGCCAGGATTCTTGGTAAACACAGTGACTTATCAAAATGCGGCCAAGCACTGATTAATAAAGGCTGTGACAATGTTTTGATCACCGGAACACATGAACAGTCAAATACTGTAGATAATATTTTTTATCAACAAAACCACAAAAAAGAAACCTTTAGCTGGGATAGATTAGAACATGAATATCATGGATCAGGCTGTACACTGGCAAGTGCAATTGCTGCTTTAATGGCTCATGGACTAGACCCTTTCACAGCGGTAACTGAAGCCCAAGATTACACTTGGAATTCATTAGCTAATGCCTACCAACCAGGTAAAGGACAATATAACCCTAATCGCTTGTTTTGGATGGAGGATGGCTCATGATTTTTCCCAATTCAGGGCTTTATGCCATTACTCAAACAGAAGGAAAACAACCCGAACAAGTCATTCAAGAAGTTGCTTCTGCATTAAAAGGAGGCGCTGGGGTTATTCAATATAGAGATAAAAATCCTGTTGATAAGGTTTATTTAGCCAAACAATTATTACAACTTTGCCATCAATATAATGTCCCTTTACTAATTAATGACGATATTGAATTAGCTTGTCAAGTTGGCGCTGATGGAGTTCATTTAGGCCGAGATGATGGTGATATTACAGCTGCTAGAGAAAAACTAGGAGACAAAGCCATTATTGGAGTCTCTTGCTATGATGATATTAATATTGCAATAAAAGCAGAAACAAAGGGGGTCGATTATGTTGCCTTTGGACGATTTTTTCCATCGAACTCCAAACCACTCGCTCTACCTGCGCATACAGAAACACTAGGTCTTGCCAAACAAAAAATCAAAGTCCCCATTGTTGCTATTGGTGGTATTTTACCTGAAAACGCAGATACTTTATTAACAGCAGGTGCCGATTTATTAGCCGTTATTGGGGGGGTTTTTGATTCTGAACCAGAATCATCTGCTAAAGCTTATACCCTTCTTTTTAAAGAATAAAATGAGATGATAAATGATTAAAAGTCGCAGAGATTTTTTAAACAAACTACTCTCTTTTGGTACCTACAGCCTAGCAGTGAGTACAGGATTTTTTCACTCCCCCATTGCAGGAGCACAATGGTTAAAAGCAAGGTTTAGTTTAAGTAATTATGATGAAACAATCAGCCATTTATTTAATGGCGAAAAGCTGATAGATAATCATAACAAAATAAAAATATCACGATTACCTTACATTGCTGAAAATGGTGCGGCTGTCCCTATTAAAATCCAAAGTCATTTTAAAAACATTACCAAAATTTATATATTAGTAGAGAAAAACCCTCATCCCTTGAGTGCAGAATTTTTTATATCTCCGGCTGTTGAAGCCGAGGTTTCTGCCAGACTTAAAATGGCTAAAACAAGTAAAGTTATTGTTATTGTTGAAGCAGATGGTAAGTTTTACCGTAGAGCTAGAAAAGTTAAAGTCGCTATTGGCGGCTGTGGAGGCTAGTATGTCCAGTATAAAAATAAGGACAAAACAGCTAAATGGAAATACCCAAATTAGAACACTTATCACTCACCCTATGGAAAATGGCCGTAACAGAGATAAGCAAAATAATTTTATTCCCGCCCACCATATTAAAGAACTTTGGGTTATGCATAATAATACCAAAGTCATTAGCTGCAATATGGCGGGGAGTATTTCAAAAAACCCTTATTTTGACTTCCTTCTTAAAGGTGGTGAAATAGGTGATAAAATTATAATTTCCTGGATTGATAATCTAGATAATTCTGATACAAAAGAACACACAATAAAATAATTTCATCAATGAATAAAGTTATCACTTCAACCTCCTAAGAGGATAGATATTACATTTCCCTTTTAAATAAAATGTGGGGTTACATTGGAAGTGGGACTTTAGTCCCGCCTAGAGCATAATCATGCGGGACTAAAGTCCCACTTCCAAATGCTTATAACTCACTAAAATGGGAAGTGTAATACCCTGCTCTATTTAAAATAAATATACTCTATGCAAAAAGCACAAACACATGTCACTTGTAATAATTGCAGTTTAGATAATATCTGTTTTCCACGTGGTTTATCTGAGCAAGAAATCCATCATATTAGCCAAGTTATTAAACCCAAAAAAACACTACAAAAAGGCGAATATATCTTTCATGAAGATAGTACTTTTAAAGGTGTTCTAGCTATAAAATCGGGTACTGCAAAACTAGTAACAAATGACCATCATGGAGATGAACATATTTTAAATATTCTTCTTCCTGGCGAATTATTAGGCTTTGATGGACTTTATAATGATAAATACCGTTGTTCAGCTATCGCTTTAGATACCCTAAGTTTTTGCGAGTTGCCAGCACAGAGTATGGATGAACTTTTTAAGAATGTCCCATCATTAACAAAAGAACTATTCCGTCATAGTAGTGAAAAAATGAAAGAGGATAAAGATTTTATTATTTTAAGCAAAAGACCCGCTGAAGAGAGGTTAGCTTTTTTTCTAATCAGTCTTTCAGACCGCTTGAAAAGGCGAGGATTCTCAGCTTCTGAATTCACTTTATCATTAACAAGACAAGAAATTGCCAATCATCTAGGCTTAGCATTAGAAACTGTCAGCAGATTATTTAAAAAGTTTCATCAACAAGAACTTATTCAGGTTAAAACAAAGCAAATTAAGATTAATGAAATTGATAAACTAAGATCAATTTATGCTGATCCCAAATAATCCTTTAGGGCTTACCACTTCCCGCAACTTGGCTTGTATTGCTTTACTTTTTTTCAATTAATTTGATACTATTATCTATTTATAGAGATCCAAATAATGGGCGAGCAATAACCGCCTTGAATAAATTATTTTCCCGATCATCAATAAATTCAATATCAGGATAAGCAGCCAATGCGCGTACCACGCCACTACCTAAACCTCGATAAGGTAAAATTCGACTAGCAAATGAGACCAGTATGGGATTGCGAATATTAGAATTACCTAACTTTATTTTAGTGACCGTTAGATTATTAGGTAAATGTCCTGGGCTGATAATTTCTATTCTGTCCTTAAAAATAAACAGGCGAATAGTGGCTGAAACAAAATAATCCCGATGAATTAAAGCATTAGTAATCAACTCTTCAAATACCACCCTAGGTATTTCCAGCTCCCCCAATGAATTAACACTCTGATCACCTTGCACATGATGTAGGTTACGCATCACAAAACTCATACTGTCTTGGTATACATTCAGCATTCTGCCACTCATATCCTGACTATCCAAATAAGTAATAGTGGCCATATCATTTCCTAGGAATGATATAGCTTTAACAATAAATACAGGCAAATGAAACTGAGGATTACGAGTAAACAACAAAGCCCCAGCAACATTTAAAGTCTCTTGCTGCATAAGGTTCATATTTTCTAATAAAGCAGGCAAGGCAATATCACTATCATCTAGCGACGTATTAAAATGCTTTTGTAGAAAAGCATCGAAATAGTCTTTATCTACATCTTTAATGCCTAAGCCTTTTGCGGGGGATTCATCACCATTCTCTATAGCCATTGTTTGTTTTAGCATAATATTTATACGATGCAATCAACCAAAAAATTAATTATAAGCAACTGGGCTAATACCAAATTCAACTTTGAAATCGGCGGCCTTTACTATTGGGATAACCTTACCATTTTCTTTGTTCAAAGACACAATCCCATAATTTTCAAGTGTCTTTAATGTCCGTGATAAATTGGATTTTTTTCGGTGACTTATAGCCTCTAACTCTGTAAGTGACTTAGGTTTACACTCAACAATCAATTTCAACAATTCTTGATTTTCGTTGCTTAAAACTTGAGCTAGTGATTTTACCGACTCAAACCATATTTTTGGTTCAGTTTTCTTTGGTTGGTATTGGCCTTTAGCAATGGCTATTGTTCTTTTTATATAGTCTTTACGCGACATAATGCCTATATTCATAACTGTCATTTTGTCCTGCTTTGTTCTTCAAGTAGTATTTTTTCCACATCAGTCCAAAAAATTTCTAGTAACTGGCCTGCATTTTCAAATTCATAAGGCTCAACAATTTTTCTTTTATGTCTATGATCCCAAGTAATTCTTTTAGCTGAATATTTTTTCTTTTTAGGTTTTATTCCATGCGCATTATCATAACCCAAGATTCTAATATTACTTGGGTTGTGTAAGGTAAGAGAATACTTAATTCCATGTGGAATATGTTCATTAGGCACAACCTTGCAAGCAACTATTTTTGTCCAATATCCATTCTCCATTGGAAAAATCTCATTATTGAGCTGTAGTAAAATATCCAAGCCTAAATCATCGTACTTTCTATCCATCAAAGCCCTTGGTCATTGTTATCATCTAATGATAACCACAGATTCTAGCATACTTTATTCACCCTCAAGTGTTTGTAACAGTTCGAATGGTTACAAACATCACACTATTTCTTACATAAATTGACAGGTTAAAACTAGCATATAGACAGATATCCAATGTTAGAATACCCATTATTCAGGAGATCTCTGTATTCCCCTTGTTTAGATTTACCTATGTTCCAATTAAGCCCGTTTAAATGGCTTTATTATTGTTGTATATGAGAAAGGACTATGAAATTAAATCAACTTTTTAATAAGCTGTTAAAAAAAGAAGAAATGACCCTCGATAAAAAAGACTCACCCTTCACCAGTTTAACTCCTATAGATAATGCAGAATCAATAGAGATATATACAAAAGCACTTTCTTTTGCTCTTGGAGAAGAGCCTATTAAAAACATTGCTCTTACTGGCCCTTATGGATCAGGAAAAAGTAGCATTATCCGAACCTTTGAAAAGAAAAATAGTAATTATAAATTTTTAAATATCTCGTTAGCCTCCTTTAAAGAGAAAGGTAAAGACAAAGCAGATATAGAACTAATTGAAAGAAGTATTTTACAGCAGATGCTTTATGGGGCAGATGCTGATAAATTACCTTATTCACGGTTCAAACGTATTTCAACACCAACACAACCATTGTTTAAAGCTTCACTATTTATCATGTGGGCGATCGCAGTCTTTTTTTTATATAGCCATAAAAATGAACTCCTTATTTTTGATGTTTATTCGATGGTGGGGGTTTTCTGGATTTCATGCATTACTTTAACAATCTCCCTACCAATACTCCTTATCTCTGATATTTACAAAGCCTCTTTTGGTGTTTCATTAAATAAATTGTCTCTAAAAAATGCTGAGATTGAAATGGCTGACCAGTCTGAAAATTCAATTTTAAACCGTCACCTTGATGAAATTATCTATTTTTTCCAGGCAACAAAATATGATGTAGTAGTCATAGAAGATCTTGATCGGTTTGGTGATCCTGAAATTTTTGTAAAGCTTCGAGAAATTAACAAGCTCATAAATGATAATGGGGTAACAAGTAATCAAGTAAAATTTCTATATGCTCTTAAGGATGATATGTTTGCCCATAAAAAACGAGCAAAATTCTTTGACTTTATTATCCCTGTTGTGCCAATTATTAATAGTTCAAATTCACTAGAAAAGATGCTTCCTCGTTTAAACGGTCATCATTTTGCCAATGACATAGATACGCAATTACTGCGCGATGTTTCACTTTACATAGATGATTTACGGCTAATTCACAATATCTTTAATGAGTTTATTGTTTATTATGAAAAACTAAAAAGTGAAAGTTTAGATGTAACCAAGCTTCTTGCAATGATGATTTACAAAAATGTGTATCCAAATGACTTTGAAAACCTCCATCATGGTAAGGGTGCTTTTTTTGAAATTGTCACAAAACGGTCTGAATATTTAAAAAAATCAAAAGACAAATTAAAAGATACCATTGAAGAGCTTAGAAACACAATAAAATCAGCAGCTAATGTGGAAGCAAGGAGTATTCATGAACTTATTAATTTATATATTGGATATATAGTTACCCTTAGTAACCAACAAGCAATTTCAGGCATTATTTGCTCCAATAAAAATATTGTTTTTTCTGAGTTCATAACATTTGAGCAATTCAAACTTCTTCTTTCCGAACAGAATATACAGTTTTTCACTCACGCCCCAAATCGGTATCCCAGTACATTTTTAACTAATAAATCATTTTCAGATATACAAGAAGAAATCAATCCCGGTGAAACCTTTCTGAGCAGGAAGGAAAGTATTGAGAATAAGACTAAATCTAAAAAAACCGAGTTACAGAAAGAAATCAGAAAAATTGAAAAGGAAATTACTGAACTTCCACAACTACAGTTTTTTAAATTATTACAGCGTAGTGATATCAAGCTTGATGAAGTAATTAAGGATAATAATATCTCTGATGGCAATCTTCTCAAACATTTAGTTTTAAAAGGGTATCTCGATGATAAATATCATCTTTATATATCAAATTTCCACGAAGGCAGTTTCACTAAAAATGACCGTGATTACATTCTCACTATTCATAGCTTCAACCAACCTGATCCTAATCAAATAATTGATACTCCTCAAGAAGTTTGTACACATATGGATGATGATAATTTTGAGGATAAATATGTCTTAAATATCACTCTTATAGACTATTTACTTGAAAATAAATCGTTAAACCCAAAGCGTATTAAGTCTGCAATAAGCTATATATCCCAAAACTTCGAACAGTCCGAAGAGTTTCTTACAGCATATTTTATTTCTGGCAAATATATTGAAGATTTTATCTGTTATTTAAGTAAAGAATGGCCAGAGATTACTTTAGCTGCACTATCTTCAAAACATGCAGCAGAACTGATTGCATATATTCTAAGGTTTGTTCCTGCTGAATATATAAGACAGGAGATGAATTCAGCTCATGTCCTGACTGATTACCTTTCTGACCATGGCCACCTTGTTTTTGTTTCTGATCTTCAATGGCCTAATGACTATACCGTTCTTAAAAGCTTGAATGTACGCTTTCGTGAGCTGGTTTTGTTAGAATCCAATGATACTGTTCTTGAGTTTGCTCATACAGAGTATCTCTATGCAATTACACCTCAAAATATAAATTATATTCTACAGAAATTAACGGTTTCTAAGACTGGCGACGCCATGAAACCAGAAAAAGCAAACTACACTTCGATACTTGCTATAGAGAGTGGTTACCTTAAAGAAAACATTGAAGAGAATTTACCAGAATATATTGAAAAAGTATTCCTCCCTCTGCCTGATAATTCTGAAGAAAGTGAAGCCGCAATTAAAATACTTATCAATCACAAAATGATAGAGGATGACCTAAGAAAGAAGATTATTTCAAAGCAAGACTATGTTTTTGAGATATTTGAAGGTGTACCAGAAAACCTCTGGTCATACCTGCTACGAGAAGAAAAAGTTATTATGGCTTGGAAAAACATTTCAGAGTATCTTAATAAAAAAGACAGTGATAGAGCACTTGTAACTGACCTTTTACAACAAGAACATATTGTAGACACTCTCTCTAGCCAAGATATATCTCCAGAGGACCTTGGAGAAGAAAGTAGTCAATCAATGTCCGACTTCATCTTCAATAATGATGAAATAGCAGACTTGGACTATTGTAAATTGATAACGTGTCTTCCTTATCATTACGATAACTTCCCAGAAAAAGTTTCTAATAAAAAACTAAAATATTTAGCTAAAGAAAATATTGTTACGCTTAATGAAGAATCCTTTAATTTTGTTAGTGACAATTACCAGCTTACTGCAATACTGGTTAGTAAAAACTTTGATGTCTATCTAAAGGAAAAAAATAATTACCCAATTCACAACAATGTTATTGAGTTACTACTATCAAGTGACATAAGTGATGAAAATAAAATTATTTTAGTTCAAGATATTTCTTCATTAAATGAAGAAGAAAGTGAATTATCTTGCCTGATTGCTAATCTACTTATATCAAACAAAATTGACTGCTCAAGTTTTGATGATAGTGTTTTATCGTCAGCTATACTCAATGCCCAATCTACAGAGGGTTCAATTCAACTGTTCATAAAATGTCTATCTATTTGGAATGAGGAAAAAACTATGCTGGTACTCGCTGCTTTGCCTGAGCCTTTTAGCGAAATTTCTTCATATGGAAAACGCCCCAAACTGAATGTTAATAAAATAAACCTAGAATTTTCTAAACTTTTAGAATCAAAAGGTTTCATTTCTTCAGCAAATGAAAAATTTGGTTCGATTAAAATTTATACATTTAAATCAAGTGATCATTCAGAATAGATGAGGTAATAAAACCATTATTCTACGTTGCAGGACGCAGGCGCATCCTTGATGAGTTCCCACGGAGTCCGTGGGAACTAGGGGGGGATTACTTAACCTCAATCATTTCAACAGTTCCATCTTCTAACACCTCAACCATGTGTCCTGATGGTTCATTCAAAAAGATAATCACCATTAAAAATACAAATGCTGCTGTTCCTGCAATGGTCATAAAGAAAATATCGGTTGATACAAATGAAAAGACCGTTAAAAATGCTAAACCACCCACGTTACCAAACGCGCCAACCATACCAGCAAATTGACCTGTCATTCTACGTTGAATTAATGGCACCATGGCATAGACTGCACCTGACCCTGCTTTAGAGAAGATACCCGCTAAAATAGTCGTTGCAACAACCATCCATAAAGCCCAATCAGTTGTTACTGTACTCAGTAAAAAGAAACTAAATGTTGCACCACTGGTTACAATGCCTAGGGTAAGTTTACGGCCAATTTTATCACTTAACCAACCGCCTGCTGGTCTTGCAAACAAATTAATCACGGGGTAAATACCCGCTAAGAGGCCCGCCAAAATAGGTTCTACATTAAAAGTATCTACATAATATAAAGGTAACATGGAAACAACGGCGAGTTCTGCACCAAAAGTTAACATGTAAGCTAAATCTAAAATAGCTATTTGCTTAAATGCATAGCGTTGAATTTCGGGGACTTCTGTTTCAAAAATAGGCTTGTTAACTTGAATAATTTTCCATACTTGAAAAATATATAAAGCAGCCAATGTTACATAGATACCGTAAGCAACTGTTTCGTCAATCCAATTCATTTTTGCTGATAATTTCCATGTTAATACTGCCAAAGCAATATACATAGGAATGTTCATAATGATGTACAGTAACAAATCACCTTTACTGGTCACTTCTAATGCACCCATTTTTT
>Ga0209826_1000752_pt1 | contig 23220 bp, 19 predicted proteins | sample GOMGulsemesocosm_5_FD_184637 | JGI IMG/M metagenome (GOLD analysis project Ga0209826, IMG submission 184637) | Methane-oxidizing microbial communities from mesocosms in the Gulf of Mexico - GOM15C Gulf of Mexico (SPAdes) (version 2) | ecosystem: Environmental > Aquatic > Marine > Cold seeps... | reverse complement strand
GCTGCTCATCCGTTCCCGCCACAATCCCCAGTTCAGGCTCAATATCAAGATAGGAGGTATAGATCGGCCAACCAACCGTGTCACCATCACCAATAACCTCATTATGGTTGCACTTGTAGTAGGGCATGGCTTTTTCTTCCACCATTTTTTTAAGCTTGCGCTTAATAAATGGCTTCGCTAAGTACTCAACAAGCTTGCCTTTATCGTGCCTAATCAGAGTTTGCAGAGACATCTGTAAATGCCTTGGGGACAAACCAAAATCTATGATGGCCGGCGGCTTAGACAGAGGCGCGAGAAACTTAACCACCGCCAATGAATAGCGCTCGGAAACCTTGGTGAGGTCAACGCGCTCGATCATTTCTTTTGCCTTACCGTGACTGCCAGGTAGACCCGCCAGATAACCCTCCATACTGAGAAGTTCGGGGTGCTGACATCCCAAAGCCTGCATCAAAGATTTAAAGGAAAGAATCTCACCGCCTATGACAACACCAAATTCAGGGGCACCGCCTTCAAACGTGAATCGCGCCAGTTTCATCAGACTACCTCTACAAAGTTGTTGTTTTTAGAGCGAATCGCAAGCGTAAACAATGCCAGGAAGCTTCCCAAAAACAGAACCCACTTAACATTGCAAGCCAGCGCGCTTATCGCGATGGCCAGTGGCGTAATCGACTCACTGTCCAATAAAAATCGTATGTGGCTGATATTTTCAATCGCATCACAGGCACCTGCAACAAATGGCAAAAACAGAAGGAAATCAAACTTATTTGGTATCGCGTTAACATTGAAGTAGTGAGAAAGTCCCGCACAAAGAAAAAGCCCATACCAAACAGGGTGAATCATGTCGAAATAAAAGTGATCCCAATATCTAGACAACATATCTGAGTCAATCCACCCCTGAACAATGTTCACAAAGGTATCAGGAGAAAACGATGTTTGTAGCTCTAAAACGGTTAAGGTTCCAAGGGGGTGTAATATTCCAGCAATGATCAATTGCGAAGCGATATATATCGCGCCAAAAATCATAACCAACTTCCATTTACCTATGCGCTCGCGAAGTCTTGTTCCTGCTGTGTTTTTCTCAACATTCATAACCACACCCTAAATATAACTCGAGTTCAAACGCCCGATAACTATCGTCAGTAACGCTTCAGTTATCGAGCTTTACCAATTCGACACCTCTAGCCTAACAATTAGACTCGGGCAACTTTTATCATATTGCGCATAATTTCTTATATTTAGCGCAATATCACATCAGGAATAGTCACACCGGGCCATAACGATCAGCACATAAACATCAGTAGATGGACGGGCGGCCAGCCCCGGGCACAGCGACGCTAAGGGTATACAAGCGCCCTGATTGCTTACCAGCAATGACTTCTCGGTCGTGAGACGCAGCCGCGGTAATCAACAGTGTTTTCAGGTCATCACCACCCAACATGCAAGCAGTCGCCTTGTACGAACCCATGTCTATGTGATCAGTGATCTCACCACCCTCGACAACACGGTAAACATGCTCATGGCTCGTTACCCATACGCCGCCCTCAGCATCAAGGCAAATACCGTCGGGGGCGGACTCTGGAATCGTTGCAAAGGTACGGCGATTGGCTAGCGTGCCATCGCTGCATAGGTCGTAGGCGAATACACACGACCAAGCGGTGCTTGCCACCATCAAGGTTTTTCCATCTGGGGTAATCACAAAACCGTTGGGAAATTGCACGTCGTTATCAACGACCGATACATTGCCTTCTACATCAACACGGATGATGGGACCTGGGATCTGGTCAAACAGGCCTGTTGCGCCCTCAGGAAATCGGATGCCGCCAACGTAGCAGTCGCCCTGCTCACTGCGCACCATGTCGTTAGTGGCGCTACAACCACTCGAGCTCATATCCGCGAATTCAGTGAGCTCTTTGCCATCCCACTTAAGCAACTTACTGTCCATGATGGACGAGATCAGCATGTCTTCGCTGTCGCGGCTGATAAAACTGTAACCCGACACCATTCCCTCAGCTTTCACGATAAGTATTTTAGAGCCGTCGCTACCAATTTTGTAGATCAAGCCCTCATCAATACTGCAGCAATAGAATGAACCCATGTGCCAGCGAGGGGTCTCCGGAAACACGAAGCCTTCACAATATAAATTTAAATCATCGAAAGTATATTTCATTCTCTATCTACCTTGTTATTTTTTAAATAATACGGGCGGCTGAGCACTAACCGTTATTTATGGAGTGTTTATCCTCCTTAAATACGACAGTACCCATAAAATTAATTGGCTATACAGCTAGACAAACATTATCGGCGTCGACCGAAAAAGTTTCGAGAAGAACTCTCTCCTGAGGTTTTTCTGAAGCGGTCTTGGGGATTTCAGAAACCACCTGTAAATAGCTGGGCACAAAATTAGCCTCAAGCTTTTCCCGTGCAACCGCAAAGATCTGACCAGCCTCAAATGGCTCTGTGACCACAATCGCGGCGACCACGTCCTTTTCGCCGGGAGCACCACTGGCCGCCGGCACACCGTAAACAAACACATCGTCAATACAGTCAACTTGCGCGAGCGCATTTTCGACAAAACCCGGGTCGATAAAGTCTCCGTTACGACGAATAGCCCCACCTTTGCGGTAGTGGAAAAACAACCAGCCATCTTTATCGACGTGACCCATGTCCCCCATCCGTAACCAACCACCTTGTGTCTTCTTCTCTGTGGCTTCTTTGTTGCGGAAATACTTAACATCTTGAGAGCTGCCGTCGACGTTACGGAAACAAATCTCACCCACTTCCCCGGTTTCACACTCTTGATCTTGCTCGTCAAAGATCTTCATTTCCATCGTGGGAGATGACTGACCACAACTACCCACCGGTCCAACGCCGGCCGGGTTAAAGGTAATACCGCCCTCTGCCGCGCCGTAGAACTCATTCAATTTCACATCAAAGCGATTGGAAAAATCCTCCCATATGGCTGCAGGCATACCGGCGCTGAGAATAATTCGAACTGGGTTGTCTGCGTCATTTTCCTTGGGTGCCTCGGCATAGATGGCGGTGGTCATACCTCCCAACAAATTAAACCAGGTACAGCCATACTCACGGGTAAGATCCCATAGACGTGATTTGGTGAACTTGCGACTGATCACACCGCGCAAGCCATGAGTGAGAGTAACGCCCAGGGTGATGACCTGCGCATTAACGTGCGTCAGAGACAGGCCAGTATAGGGACGATCTTCTGCGGTCAAACCCAACACATCCCCCAGAATGGCGGAACTTGCGTAGCGCGAATAACTCGACAGTATGGCTTTCGGATCACCGGTGGTACCGGAGGTATAGAGTATCTGCATGGTTGCACGGGGATCGGTACTTGCCACCGCTAGCGCTGGAGTGGGTGCTGTTTCGGCCAGTATATTTTCAGCGCGAGTGTAGTCGCCAGAAACCACGCCCAGGGTTACCGTCCATAGGTCATCGCCGTCCTTGTTGGCCGCCTCTACTTGGGCTAAGGCATAGTCTGCGACCACAATGCCCTTACACTTGGCAAAGTTCACCATGTAGTGCAGCTTCTCACCCTTGGTTCGCGGGTCAATAGGGACAAACACCGTGCCCAATATAGACGAGGCCACCATCAGCTCAACGAATTCAGGGTGATTGGCCATTATCATGGCAAAGGCATCACCCTTCTGCATGCCCTTAGCTTTTAGCCAGGCTGCCCAGCGTTGTGCGTTATCCCATAACTGCTGGTAGGTGCGGACTTCATCGACAAAGTTTCCGTCCTGATCGATCGTTACAAAGGTCAGCACATCCAAGTTTGGCTTTTTTTCTACCCAATCAAGAATTCGGTTGGCCAGAATATTAACGTCTCTCATCAATTATTTCTCCCGCCCAAGAATACTAACGACGGTTACCGCAGCATCCACACCAATCAGTCCGCCGCCGTTATGCGCCAACCCAAAACGCGCACCTTCTACTTGACGTTTGCCGCTGGCACCACGCAACTGCTCGGTTAGCTCGACGATTTGCGCCGTGCCCGTAGCACCAACAGGGTGACCTTTACGCAACAGCCCACCGGAGACGTTCACCGGTACACGCCCACCTAAGCGAGTATGCCCCTCCTCTAAGAACTGAGAGCCGGCCCCCTTGCCACAGAGCCCCAAGTACTCATACGCCATAATTTCCGATGGCGCCGACGCATCGTGCAGCTCAACCAAACTGAGTTCATCTGGGCCAATAGACGCGGCCTCATAGGCTTGCTGAGCAGTAAAGGTGCCGAGAGAATCCTCACCACCATGATCCCAGCCGGTGGCCAACGCCGAAGAAAGCACCTTTACTGGGTTACTCAACGCCATTTCTTTGGCTTTCCTCTCACTGACAACGATCACCGCTGCTGCGCCATCCCCGATAGGTGAGCACATAGGCAGAGTCAATGGATCAACGATTTCTCGCGCCGCCAATACTTCTTCTACGGTCATAACCTTTCTAAATTGTGCACGCGAATTCAAACTACCGTGGAATGAGTTCTTGGCCGTAACCGCCGCGAACTGCTCGCGAGTAGCGCCGTACTCTTTCATATACCCCTTGGCCATCAGGGAATATATATCCATAAATACTGAACGCATTGAGCGGTCTTCTTCCACCGGCACACCGGCCAAAGCCGACAGGGATCTCAGGGTATCCATTGCGCCGTCTGGATTCTCAATATCGACCGCACCCTCAAAGGCAGCGAAGGTACGCATCTTGTCTTCATGTATGAGCTTCTCAAAGCCACACACCAGCACGGTGTCGTACATTCCCCCAGTCACCATTGCGCAGGCCTGGTTAAACGCGGTTGATGAGGTTGCACAGGCGTTCTCAACGTTGATCACCGGGATCTTACCGACGCCTAATTCTCTCAGTGCAACCTGGCCGCTGATCATCTCCTGCCCTTGGATAACACCACCAGCACCGTTAGCCATGTATGCACACTGCAGATCCGACAAACTGAGGCCTGCATCGGCGACCGCGGCCGTGATTGCTTGACCCGCCAAGCCTTTAAGGGTCGTTGTCATGTGCTTTCCAAAGTTGGTCATACCAACTCCAGCGATATAGGCGTTCATTTTCATAGCAAAACCTTACTAACAAGATGATTTATACAAGTACTGGCTGGCAATCACATAAAGATCATAGGGTTCTAGGTACCCTCTTCGAGGGACTCCTCTCCGCTATAATCAAAGACCACGGCATGTACTGCTCAGTTCTTGGACAAAATTACCAGATAGCCGAGATTAAACTTCTCATATGGCGCATAATTTCTTATATTTAGCGCAGCAGACCCAAAGCCAACACAACTGAAGGCCCACCATGTCCACATTTCACATCCGCAGCGGAATCCTGAGTTCATTCCCTGACGTCATAACTGAGCTTGGGGGGAACCCCGACACACTGCTACAGGCGGCACAAATTCCGCCCATCGTATTTAATGACCCAGAGGCACCCATAGCGCACACGGCCTTTTTAAGACTACTGAGTGAATCAGTTAAGGAAACGGGATGTGAACATCTGGGATTAATACTGGGGGAGAGAGTAAGTGATCAGAGTTTTGGATTGCTGGGCATGCTTGCCCGCTCTTCCTCCACGGTTGAGGAAGCAATTAATGTATTGCTCAAACACTTAAAAGTTTTTAGCACTGGCATAACACGTGAAATTCATAGCGATGGGCACATAGCGCATCTTGACAGTATTTTTGAAAATAAGGAGATGGAGCGCTCCAACCAAGCCGTTCAAATGAGTGTAACGATGAGCTGGAATCTCTGTCGAAAACTCACTCAGAACCTGTGGCACCCCACATCAATTTACTTCACCTTTGATGAGCCAAGAAACAAAACATTTTACCGCCGGTTTTTTAATGTACCTATTATTTTCAATTCAGAATTTAACGGCATCGTATTTCACACTAATGATTTAAGCTTGAAACTCCCACAAAGTGATACTCACCTACATAGAGAGCTAAAAAAACAAATTGAAAAAATAGATGTTATTGAAGTGGATTTCATAACAGAGGTAGAACGTATCATTCAAAAAAACTTAACCATGGGGTTATGTTCAATAGATGCAGCCGTGCAGTTTTTTCCTTTTCAAAAACGCACCTTTCAAGAGAAGTTAAAAAAATCAGATCTTAGTTACCAGGAGATACTTGACAGAATAAGATTCAGCAAGGCAGAGTTACATCTAGCTTCCTCATCTATAAGCATCTCACAACTGGCCGATATACTTTGCTACACAAGTGTCGGAGTTTTCTCTACCGTCTTTAGAAAAAGATACGGTATTACCCCGTCAAAATGGAGAAAAGAGCACAAAAAAATCACTTAGCATCACAAATATTTTTCTACCCTTCACATCCCTTCATTTATTTTAAACCGTTTCATGCCTAGAAAGCATAATGTTTACGAACCAGAGGCAAGCATGCCAATCAAATTACTAGTAGCCCTAAGTTTATTAGTCCCTGCTGTAGTTTATGCTCAGGAAAAAGAAGTAGAACGCCCAAATTTTTTATTAATTGTCATCGATGATATGGGCTGGTCTGACATAGGCGCTTTTGGCGGAGAAATTTCCACTCCAAATATCGATAACCTAGCCAAGTCTGGTCTTATGATGTCAGACTTCTATGTTGCACCTACCTGCTCTCCAACACGTGCAGCGCTGTTAACTGGCGTAGACCACCACTTGGCAGGACTAGGAACCATGGATGGCAAGCAAACACCCAACCAACGGCAGGCCGATAACGGTTCTGTCGCATTTCGTGAATTGTGATAGAATTTTCCGATTTTAGGGCATGGCAGATGGCACCAATATCGTTCAAAGGCAGGCACTTTCAAAACGATATGATAATGCAGTGCGTTCGTTGGCATTTGTCCTATGGCCTGAGTTACCGAGATCTCGAAGAAATTATGGAAGAGCGTGGCTTCCGCGTTGACCACAGCACAATTCATCGCGGGGTTATCCATTATTCGCCTTTACTACTGACCGAGTTTCGAAAAAGGAAACGCAAATCTGGCGGCCGGTGGCGAGTTGATGAAACCTATTTAAAGGTCAAAGGGAAGTGGAAGTACTACTACCGTGCTATAGATAGAGATGGTGAAACTGTTGATTTATTGTTGACGGCGAAGCGTGATAAAAAGGCTGCACTACGCTTTTTAACAAAAGCCATTGGCTACAATGGTAAACCTAGCCTCATTAACATCGATAAAAGTGGCGCCAATATAGCGGCTATTAAGCAATACAATCTCGACGCTGGATCTCGAATCAAGATTCGACAATGTAAATATCTCAATAATGTGGTCGAGCAGGATCACCGGCTAATAAAACGAATCACAAAACCGATGCTGGGTTTCAAGAACTTCTTCTGTGCTCAGCGCGCCCTCGCCGGTATTGAGCTGGTTCGAATGATAAAGAAATGTCAGGTAAGGAATCAGGCGGGAACATCAAAAACTCCCGCTGAGTTGTTCTATGGGTTGGCGTTATAGACGATCAATCGAGATCGGGAATGCCTCGATCTTAGCGACGGGATGCGACAGAGCCGACTGAGGAGTGTGCCGGCCTTTGAATGAGATCATGCATTGCTCAGCTTGGTAGGATATGGAAAGATCATTCTACCATGCGGCTCTCTGACATCGCGGGATGCGACAGAACCCTCAAACAAGCACCTGCTGTTGGTACAGCTGAATATTTGAAGCGTTAGCAGAGTGCCAACGCTGTTATTAAAAAATCCTTGATCGGATTAACCCGCGATAGCCGCCAGCTTCTCAGTGATAATCGCCTTGGCATCGTTAGCAATAGACGTTACTACTTCTTCACAACTGGGGATGTCTTGAATCAATCCGCCACACATTCCCCAGGTTACCATTCCCGCATTAACTTCGCCGGAGGCCCAGGCTTTCTCTTGGTTTTTACCACTTACATATTGATGGATATCGCCGAACTCACCGCCTGAACTTTCAATTTCCTGTACCTTAACGGCAATATCGTTTTTAAATACGCGAGCGGTATTTTTAAATTTACGGAAAAGCAGCGAGGTATCGGTTTCTTTCATGCCGACAATAGCTTGCTTGATATTCTCATGTACCGGAGCTTCCTGAGTTGCCAAGAAGCGAGTTCCCATATTGATACCGTCTGCACCTAATGCCAGGGCCGCTACCATCCCACGGCCATCGGCGATACCGCCAGAAGCCAAGATAGGAATGTTCAGCTGATCGGCTGCTGCAGGAATCAATACCAGCCCTGGGATATCTTCTTCACCGGGATGACCAGCGCATTCAAAGCCATCGATGCTGACCGCAGCCACACCAATTTTTTGGGCCTTCACGGCATGGCGTACCGCAACACACTTGTGGATCACTTTAATATCGTTGGCGTTGAATTTTTCCATAAACGGCTCGGGACTGCGTCCGGCTGTCTCAACAATTTTTACGCCGCTTGCGCAGATCACATCCACGTAATCATCGTAGTTAATTTCTGTAGCCACAACACCCACGGTCAAGTTCACCGCAAAAGGCTTGTCGGTGAGCGACTGGCATTTTTCTATTGCGGTCTTTAGCAACTCAGGGGTTGGGCAGCTCAGGGCGGTCATAATACCCAGACCACCGGCATTGGACACAGCTGCCGCCAGTTCAGCGGTACCTACACGCATCATGCCGCCACAGACGATAGGGTATTGGATGCCGAGTAGTTCAGTGATACGAGTTTTCATGATTTCTCCTAAAAATTATTAGCCGCTGGTGATTGCCGTTGGCCTAGTAAATAAATTGATCTAGTAAATAAATTGGCCTAGTAATTAATTAGTTAGCAGCCCTTGAACACAGGCTGCTGTTTATTAAAAAATGCGGCTACCGCGCTGGCATAATCTTCGGTAGCACCGGCGATATCCTGCAGCCGGGCTTCCAGATCAAGCACTTCATCTAGATTTCCGGTCAATGAGCGTTGCATACACTGCTTACCCAGTTTTTGAGCGATGGGGGCACCTGCGGCCAGTTTTTCGGCCCAGGCTTGGGCTTCCTGTAACAGGTTATCTGCAGTGACCACCTTGTTGGCTAAACCCTTTTCCAGACAGAATTCCGCACTCAGGCGTTCTGATTCGACATACGCTTGCATGGCACGCTTGTAACCCAGCGCCTGTACCAGCTGGTAGCTGGCACCACCGTCCGGGACCAAGGCAATTCCGGCAAAGGGAAAGTAGAAGCAGGCATTGTCGGCCATCACGGTAAAATCACAGGTCAGTGCGATACCCGCACCAATACCGGCACAAACACCATTAATCGCTGAAATATAAAGTTTTGAAGAATTTTCAATCGCCTTGATGATCGGCTTATATTCTTCCTGAAATTGCTCCGTGAACTTCTCATATCCCGTCAGGCCTTCTGATAGATCGGTTCCAGAAGTAAAGCCACGACCTGCACCGGTTAATATCGCAATACGTACGTCGTCATCGGCGGCAACACGCGAGGTTGCATCGATCAGCTCGCGGCGCATTTGCTGGCTGATGGCGTTCATGGTCTTGGGGTTGTTCAGGGTGATGGTAGCAACCCGGTTGGTGACACTGTAATCAATGGTTTGATAATCACTCATGCTGTAATCCTTGCTATATGGCGGTTCTGCAGGGTGGCCGGTGGTGCAATCACCGTATAGATGCTCTAGGTAATCTGTTTTCGTCTATCTATTATGTGCAACCACAGTGCTTAGATGAATGACCGGGATAAACAGACTGGTTGATACTTTATAACAATCTAAGCTGATAATATGGAATACTAAAGGCCTGAGGATTACGGCATAAGTGGGCCAGAAGTTAGTCAGTACGTAAGAGAATATTAAGTGTAATATGAGGAAATCAAGCTAAATTATGCGAAAAACCGATAAAAAGGCACTATCTTTCGGTATCTCCTTTATACATGGCGCTATATCAAAGACATCTCTAGGAGCCGCAGAGATAGATTCCTTGTTGTCTGAGTGCCGCATTCCCAAGGCGCTATTACAGGTACCGGATGCCAGGGTAACACTGGAGCAGTTGGCCAGATTCACAAGCTCACTGATATTGGCCTCGGGTGATGAGACGTTGGGGCATGGCAGGGGGCTCTTGCCCTTAGGGAGTCGTTCGCTGCTTATACATTGGCTTATGACTGCCAAAAACATGGAGCAGGTGCTGGAGCGTCTGGTGAGTTTTTATCAGATCGTGGATAAGGGGTTCGGCTTTCATACGCAAGTAGATGAGGAGCAGATTCACCTGGTGATTGACCCGCCCTTTGATAATGATGAATTTGCAAGCGATGTATTTTTTTTGGTCCATCGAATACTCAGTTGGTTGTGCCGGGAAATCATCGCCATCAGCCATCTTCAGTTTAAGTGGCCAAGGCCTGCCATTGCACAAGACTTGCGGGCGGTGTTTTACGGAGCCACTATGTCCTTTGAGGGGGAGCGCACAAGCATGAGTTTTCCACGATCTCTGCTGCAAAAACCGGTTAAGCAGGACCAGGCCAATCTGGAGCTATTGCTTGAGGATCCGTACTTTAATTTGTTTCAGCTCCACTTTAAAACCGACAGTTGGGCATCGAAGGTGGAGAGTGAGGTTGGTGATAAGCTCGACGCCCTGCCAACGCTACCGGAGTTGGCCAAGAGCATGAACATCAAACCCTATACTTTGCAGCGCCGGTTAGCCGATGAAGGCACAAGTTATCTGACGATCAAAAATCACCTGAGGCGCGATTCAGCGATTGAATTGTTGATCAACACAGAGCTAACGATTGAAGAGGTCAGTGAAAAGCTGGGATTCTCTGAAACCAGTCCATTCACACGAACGTTTAAGCAGTGGACGGGGGTGCCGCCCAGCGCCTATCGAGAAAAAAGCGTAATTTGAGTAAGCACGATATGCGCCCAATAACAAAAAAACCGCCTTAACGGCGGTTTTTTTGAGTCACTATCAAAGGGAGGAACAGTTCATGCCCCCTCTCCCCTGACCGCCATCGTGTTAACGCTTGATGGCTTAATAGTGCAGACTTAATAAACTTCGAACAGACCCGCAGCACCCTGACCGCCACCGACACACATGGTGATGACCACATACTTCTCGCCGCGGCGTTTACCTTCCATCAGCGCGTGCATCACCATGCGCGCACCACTCATGCCGTAGGGGTGACCGATGGAGATAGCGCCGCCGTTAACATTGTATTTTGCCGGGTCAATACCCAGCTGGTCGCGGCAGTAGATAGCCTGACAGGCGAAAGCTTCGTTGAGCTCCCACAGGCCAATGTCATCGATCTTCAGACCGGCGCGCTGCAGCAATTTAGGAATCGCAAACACAGGGCCAATGCCCATCTCGTCTGGTTCACAACCGGCTACGGCCATGCCGCGGTAGGCGCCCAGTGGTGTCATGTTGCGCTGTTCGGCCAACTTGCCGTCCATCATAACCACGGCGGCGGCGCCGTCGGACAACTGCGAGGCGTTACCACCGGTGATGCAACCACCGTCGCGAACGGTCTTCAAGCCGTTGAGGCCTTCTAGTGTAGTGGTCGGGCGATTGCCCTCATCCAGGGTCAGGGTCACCTGCTGATCACTGACTTCGCCAGTCTCGCGGTCCTGCACCTTTTTAATCGCCGTTACCGGCACGATTTCCTCATTGAACAAACCCGCTTCTTGAGCGGCAGCCGTACGCATTTGTGATTGCAGAGCGTATTCGTCCTGAGCTTCACGGCTGATGTTGTAACGGTTGGCAACCACCTCGGCTGTGTCCAGCATCGGCATGTGAATATTGGGCGAGTTGGCGATGGCCTTAGGGTCCACCATACGGTGGATATTCATGTGCTCGTTCTGCACCAGACTAATGGATTCACAACCACCGGCCACCAGCATGGGCGCACCGTCTTGGGTGATCTGATTAGCGCCGCTGGCGATCGCCATCAGGCCGGAAGAACACTGGCGATCCATAGTCATGCCGGCAACACTGGCTGGCAGGCCAGAGGCCAGTGCCACCTGGCGGCCCAGGTTGGCAAACTGTGTGCCCTGCTGAATAGAGGCACCAAAAATACAGTCGTCGATTTCGGCAGGGTCAACACCGGCGCGAGCCACAGCGGCTTCAACGGCAAAGGATGACAGGGACGGGGCTTCCAAATTATTGAAGGCTCCGCGGTAGGCTTTACCAATCGGCGTACGAGCGGCCGATACAATTACGGCTTCTTTCATGATCATTCCTAAAAAAGAATTTGCTAGTTTCTAGTGATTTTCACTAGAGAATAAAAAAGCCCGACCACCAAGCAGCTGACAGTACGCTGAGAGAGATAGATTTTTAACAGTGGGCGGGCATAGAAAAAGTCAGCCGAGCTTATTGCTGCGACTGTACGTAGGCCATGGCCTTGGTCAGGAATTTTTCCGTCTACTGAGGATTCCCGTCACTCAAGCTATAGATTAGTTGATGGCGATTAAATCTCCCTTACTTGTGACAAAAGTCTCATCTGACCCCAGTTTTTCTTGATGATGCCTATTGCCCTTTAAATACAGGTGCTCTTTTTTCTGCGGTAGCCATAAAACCCTCTTTTAAATCTTCAGAGCTATTACAAGCTTCAGCCAGTTGTTGGGCGGCCTCTCTTTGATAGCTGCCATCGGCAACCTGATTACAGATTTGTTTCATGGCTTGTAGGGCTAGTGGTGCGTAAGTAGCCATTCGTTCAGCGAGTTTTTGGGTGGTAGCCAGCAGATGTTCTTTTTCTACCAGATGCGTTAAGTAACCTATTTCAAGCAGTTCTGGCCCACGAAATTCTTCACTGGCGATTAACAACCGTTTGGCGGTGGGCAGACCCAGTGTGTTTACATATCGTTCTATGCCGTTGACGGGATAACACAAGCCGATTCGTGCTGGTGGTACAAACAGGCGCATATTATTGATGCCAATGCGGAAGTCACAAGCGACGCCAATTTCGGTGCCACCGCCATAGGCCGAGCCATTAAAAGCGCAAATAGTGGGAATTTTAAGGGCTGAAATTTTATCGGGTACAGCGGTAAACGCATCGCCGTCAAACTCACCAGATCCCAGCTGATTCAGTGCTGCCCCGGCACAGAATGTTTTATCGCCAGCGCCGGTAATCACCAAAACCCTAATGTCTGGGTTTTGGTCTATCGAGTCCAGATACGCCAGAAATTGTTCCAGACAATCGTTGTCCAGAGCGTTATGTCGCTCTGGTGCATTGATGGTGATGGTGGCAATAGACTCTGTGATTTCAAGGTCTATTGCGGGAGAGAGTTCTCTGGACATGTTGCTACCAATGCTAAATTTAGTGGGACTATTGTCAGTGATAATCTCAAACCTGTCTACTTGAGGAGTATTAACTGGAGGATTTATTCAGCTTGATAAAATCAGGGGCTCTCTTTTCCATAAAAGCGGTCATGGCTTCAATATTTTCTGGCCCCCCGGCAAGCCGATCCATTGCTTCACTTTCAGCCTGATAAGCCGCTTCAATACCCGAGCGCTGTGCAAGTTTTAGGCAGCGCTTTATTTCTCTCAAGGTGTTGGGTGCCTGCTGTGCTATCGCCGACGCTTTTTCCAGGGTTTTCTCCAGCAGCACATCGTCACTAAACTTTTTCGCAGCTATGCCCGCCTCAACCACCTGATCGGTATTGAGAAATTCAGCGCTAAATAAAATATCAGCTGCCTGTTGCGCACCAATATTTGCGGGCAGCAGGTAAGTACTGCCTAATTCCGGTGCTATGCCAAGGCTGGCGAATGGCAGTTTGAAGCGCAGGTTTTCCCCAACGTAGACGATATCGGCGTGGAATAACATGGTAGCGCCACCACCGACGGCTACGCCGTTGGCACACATCAGCAGGGGTTTATCAAACTCAAGCAATGCCTTTTCAAGATAATTGAAGGGTCTAAGGCCGGCGTCATCTTTGCCGGTCGTATCGGATAGATCTTGCCCGGCGGAGAAATCCTTGCCAGCTCCCGTCAATACCACAACGCTGACCGCATCATTGGTGCGAGCCGCATTTAGGGCTTCTGCCAATGCAAGCCAGGCCACAGTATTGAAGGCGTTTTTCTTTTCCGGATTATTGAAGGTGATTGCGAGAACACCTTCGTTAAGGTCTTGCAGCAATGGTTGGTTCATTTCAGGATTTCAGAGAGTTGCGTCAATTTGTAGGAGCCCGCTCCGAGGGCGAACGGGTTTGGCATAACGTTACAATATTTATCCCTGACGGTTTGAACCCATGGGTTTTAATCCCACTTGGGTTCACGTTTTTCCAAAAACGCCGCAATACCTTCTTTGGCATCCGCACTTTGTAAACAAGCGTTCAATTGATCGCGCAAATACGGCAGGGCATTGTCAAAGTCCATGGCGTCCTGTTGCACATAGGCGGCCAGACCCAGTTGCATAGTCCCGGGAGCCAGGCTGGCCAGTTCCGCCGCCAGGCTGGCGACGTGATCCTGTAAGGATTCAGCCGGTACTGCCTCGTTAATCAAGCCCCACTTTTCAGCCTGCTCGGTAGAGATGGTATTACCGCGCATGACAAAATCCAGCGCGGCGCGTTGCGGCATTACACGGAACAAGCCGCCCATTACCATAAAGGGCCAAATGCCGCGTTTAATTTCCGGGGCGGAAAACTTCACACCCTCGGCGGCAATCGCGTGGGTGGCATTGCACAGGAACAGCAAGGCACCGGCAAACAGGTTGCCCTGTACGCAGACAATAGACGGCTTGTTAAGGTGGCGAAGGCGCAGGGCCAGATCGTCCATACCACCGCGCACGGGTACAGTGGAGGTGGTTTCCTGGGTCTTGCCGCTCATGGCGGATAAGTCGCCGCCAGCACAGAAAACATCGCCGTTAGCGGCCAGTACCACAACGCGAATGTCGCGTTCTTGTTTGGCGTAATCCAGGGCGTAGATGATTTCGGCTGCCATGGTTGGGTTGATGGCATTTTTGCGCTTGGGGCGGTTTAGGGTAATCGTCAGGATGTTATCTTTAACGTCCACTTCAATGGCTTCAAAAACCAGGCCATCCAGGGATAATTTTTCTGTAGTCATTTTTTTACTCTTTTAATTTCATCAATCCACTGTAGGAGCGGGCTCTGACCGCGAACAATCTTGCAACAAGGTGCCAAGTCCATTCGCCCTCGGAGCGGGCTCCTACAGGTGCAATGTATCTTTGTAGGAGCGGGCTCTGAGAGCCTGCCCCGCTTTATCGGGTACCGCGAACAATCTTGCAACAAGGTGCCAAATTCGCCCTCGGAGCGGGCTCCTACAGAGGTAACAACCTTTATTGGATTGCGTTCGCTAACGTTGCCGGCACGTCAATTACCTTGGCGCGCAAGTATTCACCCAGGGATTTTGCCTGAGCATCTGTGCGGACCGATGAGGCAACCCCCTCGCCCAGAATACCTTTGATAAAGAAATTCAGGGAATGGATGTTGGCTAGATCGTAGCGAATGACTTCCAGATCAGCGGTTTCTGGCATCAATTCTTTTAGTCGATCAACGGTTAAAAACGCGTGCAGGAATCCAAAGGCTTCTGCACTGGTGGCCCAGATACCGACGTTAGCGCAGCCGCCTTTATCGCCGGAGCGAGTACCAAATAAGCGGCCAAAAGGAATGCTGACAGTCTCACCGCTTGGCGCCACAGGCACTTCAGCTGGCACGACTTGGTGGTTAACCGCTTCCAGATTCATCTGACTGGTTGGCGATACTTCAATCACTTGATCGTCAATGTACACTTTCTCAGTGATGTATTGACTATCCACCAGCGTTGGCCAGTAGACCAGGAAACTCTCGCCATTACCGATATGGTTCACCGGGCCGAGCCCGGGAATATTGGCCAGGAAAATTTCAATCATCTTGGCACTGAACAGACGGCCGACCAGATCCTTGTCGCTGGACTTGGCGATAATGCGTAAACGGGCGAAGGCCTCTTCGTTGACCTGAGGGTTTTCTTTATCGCAGCGAATCAGTTCAATAGAAACATCGTCGAACTGCTCTTTTCCGCCGATATTGTTAAAGAAGGCATCGGTTAATACCTTGGCTTTGGCTTCAACATCCAGGCCGGTGATCATCATCTCAAAACCATTGCGGAAGCCGCCCTGGGTGTTGATGCACACCTTGTGACTGGGCGGTGGGCAGGAACCTTTACAGCCGCTGACGTAAACGCGATCATCACCGGTTTGTTCAATACTCAAGGTGTCGAAGTGGCCAATTACATCCGGATTTTTGTAGGCCGGATCGCTGATCTCGTATAACAGCTGCGCTTTAACCGTGCCCACCGACACTAAACCGCCGGTACCCGGGTGTTTGGTCACGGTGAAGTTACCGTTGGCTTCAATTTCAGCAATGGGATAGCCGGGCTTATCGAAGCTGGGCACTTCCTGGAAGAAAGCGTAGTTGCCACCGGTGGCCTGTTGGCCACACTCGATCACATGGCCAGCGGCCAATGCACCAGCCAGCGCATCGTAATCATCACGCTGCCAGTTAAACTTCCAGGCGGCTGGACCAATCACGACCGCCGCATCGGTAACCCTTGGGCAAATCACAATATCAGCGCCCTGATCCAGAGCCTCTTTGATACCCCAAGCGCCGAGATAGGCATTGGCTGTCAGCAGGTGATTTTTACTGTCGGCCAGGTTCGCACCCGTGTCCATATTGACAAAGGCTTCGCCTTCGGCCTGCAACTCTTGCATGCGCGGCGCTAAATCATCACCATCGATATAGGCTACCTTGACGTCAAGGTTAAGTTCTTTGGCGATTTCTTTAACCGCCTCGGCCATGGCCGAGGGATTCAAGCCACCGGCGTTGCTGACTATTTTGATATTCTTTTCGATACACGGCTTCAGGACTTGTTTGACCTGTTTTAAAAATGTGCCTACATAGCCGGTGTTTCTTTGTATTTTCTGGCCATGCAGAATGGCCATGGTCAGTTCGGCCAGGTAGTCGCCGGTCAATACATCAATGGGGCCACCCTCGACCATCTCCAGTGCGGCGGATAACTTGTCGCCGTAAAAACCACTGCAGTTTGCAATTTTGATTGCATCAGTCATAACAATATCCTCTATTTATTTAGACTCTCTGGGATAGCTTGCATTTGTAGGAGCCCGCTCCGAGGGCGAATGGACTTTGCACCTTGTTGCAAGATCGATCGCGGTACCCGATAAAGCGGGGCTGCCTCTCAGAGCCCGCTCCTACGAAAAACGAAGGAGTGTTTTATTCACCTTCGTCGCCTTCAACGGTAACCAGCAGTTGCTTGGATTTAACTTGTTGTCCGGCTTCGCAACTAATGGCGGTGACGGTACCGCTGATACCCGCTTTCAGTGGGTGCTCCATTTTCATGGCTTCCAGTACCACCAGGGTTTGACCGGCTTCGACGGTATCACCCTCTTTCACCAGTACATCAACAATGGCGCCATCCATCGAGGCTTTCACCTGACCACTACCAGCACCACCGGCGGCAGCCGCTGGTTGCTGAGTGACGTTTTCAAGAATAAAGTGGCCAGTACCATCATCCAGGTACAAGGTATTATTATCGAAAGCAAAGCTCAGGGTTTCGCGTACGCCGTTTTCGATAAAGACGCAGCTGTTTTCATCGTGAGAAACAAACTGCAGTGACGTGCTGCCTTCATCTGCGCCGTCTTTAACAACGCTGATCTCAAACTGATGTTCACTTTCGCTCAGGTTTACGGTATTGGCTTTACCATCGAACGCCAGCTTGTAAGCGTAACTTTGCGGTGTCGAGCGGCCCCAGTGGAATTTAGCATCCTGGCTGCCCTCAATTGAGCATTGGAAGTACAACATGGCTGCTCTTGCGAGGGTTGCAGCGGATGGCTCTTTTTGATCCATGCTGACATCACTGCTGAAGTGTTGCTCGATAAAGGCAGTAGTCGCCTCACCGGCACCAAACACTTCGTGGCGCAGTACGTTTTGCAAAAACAGCTTGTTGTTGTTCATACCCAGCAACTGGGTATCCTGCACGGCCGAGGCCAGACGACGAATGGCCTCGCTACGGTTATCACCGTAGGCGATTACCTTGGCAATCATCGGGTCATAGAAGGGGCTAACTTCCTGCCCGGTTTGAATACCGTGGTCCATGCGAATGCCTGCACGTTCCGGGTAGTCCCACAAACGAACCTGACCGGTTTGCGGCATAAAGTTATTGCGTGGGTCTTCGGCGTAAAGACGCACTTCTACGGCATGGCCTTTTAATTCAACTTGCTCCTGAGTCAGCGGCAGTGTTTCACCTGCGGCGACTTTTAATTGCCAGGCTACCAAGTCTAAGCCGGTGATCAGTTCAGTCACCGGGTGCTCTACCTGCAGGCGCGTGTTCATTTCCAGGAAGTAGAAGTTCTTGTCGGCATCCACCAAAAATTCAACGGTACCGGCGCCGCGATAGTTACAGGCTTTGGCGGCATTTACAGCGGCTTCACCCATACGCTGACGCAACTCGGGGTCAACAAAAGGAGACGGCGCTTCTTCCACCACCTTCTGGTGACGACGTTGAATAGAACAATCGCGTTCGCCCAAGTACACCGCATTGCCGTGTTCGTCGGCAAACACCTGAATCTCGATATGGCGCGGTTCAATCACCGCGCGTTCCAGGATCAGTTCACCACTGCCAAAGGCACTTTCGGCCTCCGAGCGAGCGGTGCGAATAGCTTCGGCCAGTTCACTCTGTTCAAATACCAAACGCATACCGCGACCACCACCACCGGCGGAGGCTTTTACCATCAGCGGGAAGCCAATGGCTTCGGCTTTGGCCAAGAGGGTTTCGTCGGACTGATCGGCATCCTGATAACCGGGAATACAAGGTACGTCGGCTTCGATCATGGCGATCTTGGACAGACGCTTGCTGCCCATTAAATTGATGGCTTCACTGCGAGGGCCAATAAAGGTAATACCCTGCGCTTCACAGGCCTCAGAAAACGCAGCGTTCTCTGACAAAAAGCCGTAACCCGGATGAATGGCATCGGCGCCGGTTTGTTTGGCGGCGGCCAGAATTTTATCGGCCACCAGATAGGATTCACCTACAGCGGCAGGGCCAATACACACGGCCTGATCGGCTTCTTGTACGTGCAGTGCGCCGGCATCGGCTTCACTGTAAACGGCTACGGTGCGGTAACCCAGATCGCGGGCAGTACGTATCACACGTACGGCAATTTCGCCACGGTTGGCTACTAATACTTTGGTAATTTTGCTCATGATTTTTAATTCCTAATTTGCCGTAAGAGGTGTCTTATAAACGTCCAATACCAAAAGTATTACTGTTGAGCGTACGCTCATCACCTTCACGACAAACACTTAAGGCAAAAGCCACCACCGCTCGGGTATCGGCGGGATCAATCATGCCGTCGTCCCAAACCCGCGCCGTGTTGGCCAGGGCAGTGGATTTGGCTTCCATCTCGTCAACCGTCTCTTTTTCCATGGCGTCGACCGAAGCACGCATCTGGTCGGTGATTTCACCGGCTCGAGCCATTTTGGCTTCCGCTACCTGACGCAAAACACTGCCGGCTTGCGCTGGGCCCATGACCGATACCACACTGCGCGGCCAAGCAAACACAAAGCGTGGATCCATACCGCGACCGGCCATGGCGTAGTTACCGGCACCGTAAGAGCCGCTTACCATGATGGTGATTTTCGGTACGGTGCAATTGGTCACGGCCTGAATAAATTTGGCGCCGTGCTTGATAATGCCGGATTGCTCTGGCTCAGTACCCACGAGGAATCCGGTGGTGTTGGTTAAGAACAACAGGGGAGTGCCGGACTGCTCACACAACTGAATGAACTGTGCGGCCTTGGCAGCACCTCTGGCGGTAATCGGGCTGTTGTTACCGATAACACCACAGGGGTAGCCTTCGATATCTATATGACCACACAGGGTACCGTTATCAATGTCAGCCTTAAATTCCAGAAAGTCGGAAGCGTCGGCAATACGGGCGATCACTTCGCGCATATCAAACGGGGTTTTTGCATCTTCCGGCACTATGCCGCGCAATTCACTGGCCGCGTACAGTGGCTCCTCGTAGGAGACTTCGGTGTGCAATGGCAGGTTTTTATTCCAGCCCAGTTTCTTTGTCACATCGCGGGCGATACGAATGCCGTCGGCGTCGTTTTCGGCCAGGTAATCATTGGTGCCGGCCACTTCACTGTGCATCTCGGCGCCGCCCAGCTCCTCGTCGGTGGCGATTTCGCCGGTGGCGGCCTTTAACAACGGAGGCCCCGCCAGATACATGGTGGACTGTTTGCGCACCAGAATCAGGTAGTCCGACAGTGTAGGCTGATAAGCACCGCCCGCGGTGGCACTGCCGTGAACAACCGTGATTTGCGGAATACCCGCTGCCGATAAACGACATTGCTGGGCGAACATAGCACCGGACTCACCAAAGTTATCGCCAACCAGTTTGAGGTTGCCGCCACCACTTTGGGAAAGGTTCACCATGGGCAATTTGTTTTTCATAGCGATGTCCAGCATACGCCTGCGTTTTTTCATGCCCATTGGGCCCATGCTGCCGCCTTTGGTCAGGTAATCGTCAACCGCAACCAGACAGCGAACGCCACCGATATAACCGATACCGGCTATATAGCTACCACCGGCACCAGAACCATCGGTATCTTCGTCTTGCATATAACCACAAAGGGTCGACAGTTCGAGAAAGGGAGCCCCCGCATCCAGCAACAGGCTCAAGCGTTCACGGGGTGGGATAAAGCCTTTTTTAATGTAACGTCCGGCCTTGGACTGTGCCGTTTCAATCACAAGACGCTCAATGCCGCGAAATTCGTCTACCGCTGCTGTCATAACGTTTACATTGTTTTTGAACGCATCGGACTGGGTATCCAGTTGGGTTTCGATAACCGCCATAATTTAATTCCTGTTGCTGTTTTCTTAATTCAATGAATTACATTTGTTATTTAGAAGGAATGAACTCTTCACCAATCTTGGCCACTTTCTGGAAGGCCGGGCGCTCTTTCATGCGATTCAGGTAATCGCGAACCTGAGGCTTGTAGCGTTCATCAATTTTCAGGGTCTCGCCCAGGAACAACGCATAGGCAATGGCGATATCGGCAACGGTAAAGCGGTTGTCGACCAGATACTCGCGGCCATCTTCCAGGTGCTTGTTGAGCTTGCGCAGGCGGGCGTGAAACCATTTCATATAGTCTGTCGCCGCCTCTTGCAGGCCACGCTCGGGTGGCTCTTGCAAGGTATAACGAATGTAAACCGTCTGTGGAAACGTCAGGGTGGCGTCACTGTGGAACAGCCAATTGAGGTAGTCGCCGTATTCGGGGTGATCTGGTTTAAGACCAAAGTCGTATTTGCCGTAGCGCTCCACCAGATACAAGGGAATACCGCATGACTCAGTCATATGAGTCTCGCCGTCGATCATATAGGGAATGGTGCCCAACTCATTGACCTCGAGATACTCCGGCTGAAAAAAACGCGGTGGAAAAGGCATGGATACAACTTCATAGTCCAAGCCCATTTCTTCCATTGCCCACAGGGCTCGCATAGAGCGCGCCTGGTGGGTGTGCCAAACTTTAATGGTCATAAAACATTACACTCCGTTTATTTTCATAAGCGCCTATTTCCGCGCCTTTCTCGGGCCTTCAGGTCTCACAAGCCTTGTGAGGACTATAGGTCACACAAGGCTTGTGAGGACTATTTCAGCTCACACCGATGATCATCATCCAATTCTATGGAATAGATGCCTAGAGGCATTGGGAAATGCGCAAACACCATGGAAATCGCGTAAACATTTCGGTAGCATTGGGGAACCTTGGAAAGCGCCCGACAAGGGCCTTACGAGAAACAGTCAACAAGAAAAGGCTAAAATGAAGATATTATGAGTGTTGTATACGCTAGCTCATTAGCGGACTTGGCGAAAGTATCCGACGCACTAGGGGTGCCATTTGAAGCGCTGGCCAAGAAGGTGGGTATCGATGCCGGTTTGCTTGATCTACCCGATGCGACCCTTTCGGCCGAAAAGTACTTTCGTCTGCATGAGGAAATGGTGCAACAAACGGGCAATACCGAATTGGGCCTGCTGATAGGCCGGATCAATTATCTGGAAAGTTTCCATCTCTATATGTCGCTGGCTTCTGCCAGCAACACCTTTCGGGACTGGCTCAATCTGATACCCGGCATGCAGCCCGCCGTGGGTGATCTTATGAAAAGCTCAATCAGGCGCAAGGGCGATTACTTTATTCTAGAAATTCATATTGAAGGGCTATCCAACCCGAAGCATCGTTTAATAGCGGATAGTTTCTTAACATCCTCAATGATGTTGATGGACGGGTTTTGCGTGTTACCGGTCAGGCCGGTACGGGTGGATTTCACCTACCCCCAGCCCAGCGACACCAAAGCGCTGCAAGAAACTTTTCGGGCGCCGCTGCATTTTGATCAACCGACCAGCGGGATGCATTACCACAAAAGTGTTTTGGACCTGCCGCAGTTGCATGTATCCACTTCAGTTTATGACAATGTAAAAGAAGAGTTGGAAGAGTTTTTAAGTTTTACATCCTGGGCGGGGGATTCGTTTACCACTAACTTGTACACCATAATTCGCCGCCAACTGTCCACGGGGAATTGTACGGTGAAGAGTGTGGCCACAGCGTTGAATATGTCGAGCCGCACCCTGCAGTTACGCTTAAAGGAGCGCGATACGCAATTCCGTTATTTCGTGCAGCAGGTCAGGTCTACACTGGCGGCAAGATACCTGCAGGACAGAAGCTTCAGTGTCATCAATATCGCGCTATTACTGGGTTATGGTGATCCCACATCGTTTTCAACCGCCTTTAAATCCTGGCAGGGTTGTTCACCCAGCGAGTACCGGAAGCAATATTCTTTGTAGCAGCACACCCAACACCTATATCCATTAAACTCCGGGTGCATCGATTGAGCAGCCCCAAGACCGGCGCAAGAGCGAGTATTAACGCTGCCTGATCACACCTTCTTGCATGGCTGACGCCACTAGCCTGCCTGTCTGGTCATAGATACGGCCCTTGACCAGCCCCCGACCACCGGTAGCTGAGGGGCTCTGCATATCGAAGAGCAACCAGTCATCAAACCGGAATGAGCGATGGAACCACAAAGAGTGGTCAATGGTTGCTATCTGTAAACCAGGTGTTGCCCCACTGGCACCATGTGGCATTAAAGCAGTAAGTATGAATGTATAATCAGAGGCGTAGGCCAACAGGCTGGTGTGCAGGCGAGCATCGTCAGGCAGCTGCCCTTTGGCTTTCATCCAAAACTTTCTATTG
>Ga0209826_1000751_pt1 | contig 23221 bp, 27 predicted proteins | sample GOMGulsemesocosm_5_FD_184637 | JGI IMG/M metagenome (GOLD analysis project Ga0209826, IMG submission 184637) | Methane-oxidizing microbial communities from mesocosms in the Gulf of Mexico - GOM15C Gulf of Mexico (SPAdes) (version 2) | ecosystem: Environmental > Aquatic > Marine > Cold seeps... | reverse complement strand
TCGGTAGTGAGTTACAACCGTATCTGTTAAAGCAGGAGAGACTTTCCCTTCACCACTTTTTAGTACTTTATATTGTAAACCACTTTCTAAGGTGATTACACCTTCTTTCTTTTTATTCTCTTCTAAATAAGCAATACTCTCTTTTTTAGATTTTTCCAATAATGCCATTTCTCTTTTTTGTTTACTGTTTTGAAAAGCCATCATCGCTTTTTGCATTTGTTCATTGGTTAATTTAGGTTTTTCACCTGCAAAAATATCTTCCATCCCCAATTTTAAAGCATCTAAATCAATATCTTCTTTACTATTTTTAAGTTGAGTACCCATTTGAATTCCAATAAAGTATCCCGCTTGTTGTTCTTGTGTTTTAAGGCTAGTTTCTGCAAAAGTTGAAGTGGCCATTAAGCCTAAACAACCAATTACAGTTGGTAAAATTTTTAACATTTGTTTCCTTTTAAATATATATGTACTATCATTATGATGACTAAGTGTTTTAGTCAAATATATACTATAAAAAACAAACTTAATATACATTAATACAGTGTGACTTTTTTATTATTATTTGCAATATTTTGTACAAATTTTCAAAATTGGGTATAAAATATTATTGTTTTTACAAATATTGTAGATATAATCAAGTAAATCACTATGAGGAACTATCAAATGTCAAACGACAATAAATACTTAGAAATTATTATTAAACTAAAAAATAACATCGGTGTATTTAAAGGTATTGAGGATCAAATTATTAAAACATTGGTCAAAGATATTCGGTTTTTACAATTTGACATGCATGAACAAATCATTCAACTAGGTGATGAGGACAAAGATATTTTTATAGTTTTAGAAGGTGAATGTAGAGTGATGATTGACAATCACAAAACCGTTGGAGTTTTAAAGAAAAATCAAGTATTTGGTGAGTTTTCTCCCATTACAGATACCCCACGAAGTGCAACAGTAAAGGCAAATGTACCTTCAACTATCTTAGCTTTTAAAATTGATTTTGAAATTTTAAATAGTGAAGTAAATGGCTATGCATTAATATACAAAAACTTTGTATCAGAACTAATCAAAAAACTTAATCTAATAAACCTAGAGAAAAGAAAAGGAACTTTATAAGTTTCGTATTCTTTTTGTCTAAAGTAATTTATGCTTTTAAATCAGTCAATATTCCAACCGTACTACTTTGTTCAGTAGAATGGCCACTTTGAACACTAACACCATTTGAAGATGCACTAACACTTGTATATGATGAACTACTATACGAGCTTGATAGAAATATACCCACTCCATCTTTTTGCATAGCTATTAATGAATTTTGTTCTTGGTTATGTTGTTCAAATACTCTAAAGTTGTCAAAACCTTTACTTAGCATATTTTCTTTTTCATCTTCTTCTTCAGTTTTTAACATCAATTGATGTCTTTGAAATAAGAGTTTTTTAAGTTCATCAAATAGATTATTTTCATCTTCATTATCTTCTTTTAAAATATCAAAAATTAGACTTAATCCTTTTATATCTTTTAAACTACCATCATCTTCATCAAGATTTATTTCAAATGGGTTTTCAAAGTTTGATTGAGCATAGGAGATTTGAGTTTCGTGTTTTTCATAAAACTCTTGAGTATAAGAAAAACTAATTTCTATTTGGTATTCTCCTTGAGGAGTTTTAATGGTTGCTTGGGCATTAAATTCAAAGGTAGTTTTTTCATAATATTCGCTTGAGGATTCATACATGAAACCAAAAGGAGATTTTGAAAGAGATTCAGTATAGGGGTTTTCTTCTACATAATGTTCTTTATTCATTTGTATTGAATCATTAGGAAAAAGACTGGTACTCCCTCCTTCTTGTGTAAAGGCACCAAGGATTGATTGCATAAGAGCTTTTTTAGCCTTATCAATCATGGGTAAATCATCTTCGTTATTGTATAAAATCGGAAGGTTTAGCATACTTTGAGGCACCGCATCGTTTTGAGTATCTAGATCACCTTTTTTTAGCTGGGGTCTGTTTTCAACTGCTGAAACAGTTGTTTGGTATTGTAGGTGTTGTTTGTACGATTGTAAATGTGATTCACTGGCGGCAAAATTCATGACTATTCCTTCATCTATAATTAAGAATTGTACTATAAGTTGAAAATAGCTTTCCTTAAATAATATAATTAGTTATTAAATAGGAAAACAACTCTTATTATCTGAGTTTATTAATATAATTTCATAAAGTATATTATAACTATCTGTGTTAAAATTGTAAAGAAGGATTAGAAATGAAAAATTTAATCTGTATACTCATGCTTTGCCTATCTTTATATGCACAAACCAAACCACTTGAAATTATTTATATTGGACACACCAGAGTTGATCATCCCTTTGTAAAATTAGTTAGCATGTTTTCAAAAGAAGTGGCCAATGATTTAAATATACAATTGAGTTTTGTCTCACCTAATATCAAAAAAACCTCTAAAGACGGAAATCTAAACAGATATATTTATGAAAACTTTGCAAAACATTATTTCTTTTTACAACATAAACCCGATGCAATTATTTCAATACTTTTTAGAAGAACAGGAAAGGAAATCCTAAACTTTTCAAAAGAAGGAAAAATTCCAGTTTTTATAGTAAACACCAATATTCCAAATGAAGATAGAAGCGATATTGGAATACCAAGGGGTATTTACAAACAGTTTCTAGGCCTAGTTGCAGCCAGTGAGAAACAAGCAGGTGAGTTGGTAATTACAACACTAATTGAACAAGCAAGAAAAGAAAAACCCAATAAACTCTTAGAAATTGTAGGGATTAGTGGTCCAAGAGAAACCTCTGAAGCAATAGAGAGAAATGTAGGACTTACTTCAGGTATAAAAAAGTATAGCAATATAACGCTCAAACAAATCACCCATGCCAATTGGCGAAAAGACATTGCCTACAAGCAAACTATTAAACTCTTAGATAGATACCCTAATCTTGATATTATTTGGACAGCCAGTGATGGTATGGCAATTGGAGCGAAAAAAGCAATCCTTGAAAAAAATGCAAATGTATTGGTTGGGGGAATAGACTGGTCAAATGAGGGCATTGAAGCTGTTAAAAATGATGTCATTGATGTGAGTGTTGGAGGTCATTATTTAAATGGAGGAATCGCCTTGGTACTTTTATATGACTACTTTAATGGTATAGATTTTAAAGATGAATTGGGTTTGGAAATAAACTTTAATATGTTTAAACTCACCAGTGAGAATATTAAGACTTTTAATCAAAGTTTTTCTCCTGATCAGTGGCATAAGATTGACTTTAAAAAGTACTCTAAAAAACTCAATCCAAATCTAAAAAAATATAACTTTACCTTAGAACGCTTTATCATGGATATTGAAGAATATAATAGAACACACTAATCAATCAAATATCTATAAAAAACATTAATCCTCTTAACCGTAAAACATTTTTGGAACTTATTTTTGATATGTTATAATACAAAAAAATCAAGGTAATATATAAATGAATATGATTATGGCCAAAGCCGATGAAGCAAAAGATGCGTATATTTTAGTTCGAGCATTACAAAAAAGATTTGTTGATAAGTTAAATACTTTAAGTGATACACTGGGTGAAAACAAACCCTTTGAAGAAGTGATTTGGTTTAGAGATGAAGGTAGACATGGTGGAGGTAGTCGCTTTGAAGCGCGAGACAATGTGCTGTTTAACACAGCAAGCGTTAATGTTTCGCAAGTTCATTATGACGAGGATCCTTCAAAAAAGCTACAAAGTGCCAGTGCCATCTCTACTATTATACATCCAAAAAACCCTAAAGTTCCCTCAATACATATACATATTAGTTTAACTCAACTAAGAGATGGTGGTTCATATTGGAGAGTTATGGCAGATTTAAATCCAAGTATTGGTAATGATGAAGATAAAACTATTTTTGATCAAGCATTAAAAGATTTGTCTTTAGATACCCATGAAGAAGGTGTTAAACAAGGCGAAAAATACTTCAATATTCCAGCTTTAAATAGACATCGTGGAGTTTCTCATTTTTATCTAGAAAATTATAAAACACGAAATAAAACTGAAGATTATGAGTTTGCAAATAATTTTGGAGAAGGTATCATTGATGTATATATAAATATAATCGAAAATGCTTTTAAAACAAGACAGACATTTTCAGTACAAGATATCAAACAACAAATAGACTATCATACTTTATACTTATTTCAAGTACTCACATTAGATAGAGGGACAACCTCTGGACTTTTGATTCATAGCCAAAATGATGTGGGAATCATGGGATCATTACCAAGTTTCGTCAACAAAAAACTATTAGAATCATGGTCAAGTAAGGTTCATACACCACAAGATGAGCTGGTTGTTAACCTAGCTAAAGAAATAAATATTCAAGGTAGCATTGACGAGAACACCAAACAAAAATTAGCACAAGTCGTAAGGTCTCATTATAAAAAATATCCTGAGGCATTAAGTATGCAAGCAAGTGGAAACACAGTACCTTCCACTGTATCAAATCATCAAAAATAAAAACAAAGGAGACATACTAGTTTCACTATAAGTTGAAAATAGTATGTTCAAATTGTTTCTTAACTTTAAATAAACATCTCATGCATCATATCTACCGCCAAATCAAAATCAGCCTCTTTGGGAAATAGATTTCTATGCTCTGCATCTTGTACTACATGTAACTTCTTAGATTTTACCTTAGTTGCTGAATCATATAATTTTGTCAAAATCTGAGGTGGAATCACTTGGTCATTTTGTGCTGCTATTATCAATAAATTACCTTTAAATTTCTTTAGAATTTCAAAGGCATCAGAGTCGATCCAAGAATTTTTAACACGAATCACTTCTGAAAAAGATGAACCAAAATTAATAGTATATGCTTTTGGCGTATATACGCCAGGTACGAGAAGAACCAAGTTTTGAACATTGTATATTTCAGTTAGCTTAATAGCAGTGTATGCACTCATGCTAGAGCCCACAAGATTAAGAGTCTTGGATGAATGTTCTTTTATCACTGATGATGCTTGTAGCGTTCTTATTTGTAAACTGGTAGAAGTCATAGCACCACCAGTTTCTCCATGACCGATAAAGTCAAAAGAAACACTTGGTAAATCTTTTGTATTTAAACTCTCTCTCAACTTTTGGAATCTTTTACGTGATGAGTTCCCAGCTCCATGTAAAAAAACGGTATCACAAGAATGGATGTATTTATCACCTTGCAAAGTATGCTCTCCAAATTTAACTTCAAATGTTTTTAATTTCATAATTATCTTCTTTTTTTAAATTCTTGTATTTATTTAGAAATATTTTATCATAAAATTTATTTTTAGTTTTCAATATATACATACAAACATAGTTACATAGGTCCGTTCAAATATAAACTTTTTATATAAACCACCTTTAATTATTATTTCAATAAGATTCATTTTTAATTTAAGGAAACAAATGAACTTCGATATTACAAAAATAGCCCATACTGTTCTTTATATGTTAGACAATGATGTAAAACATTTAAACGACAAGAAACTATCCATATTACTTTTTTTAATGGATTTTAACCATCTTACAAATTGTGAAGATAAAATTTTTGGTGATGAGTACATCAAAAGTAAAAGAAATCCAGAACCTAAAATCTTAGGTGATATTTTTAGTATTATCGCAAATGATGAAAATCTAGAAGATGATGATGAGCGTCTTTATCTTATCACTGAACTTTTAGAATATCTAGATATTGAGATACTTGAAAAGAAAGACTTTGTTGAACTAAAGTTTATCAAAATGGAAGAAGAATATGATGAATCAATATTTGAAAAAGAAGAACTAAAAACTATTAATAAAATAGTTACTAAATATAAAAATGACACTGTACGAAATATCGCTAACGCGACTTTTAAAATTGACGAAGTAAGAGAAACCGCTATTAATGAAGTGATTATTTAATATAAAACACCCTTTATTTACACTCAGGAAATAAACTTTTTGGACAAGGCGCTCCATATTTTTCAAAAATTTCTTTTCTGGGTTTATTGGGCTTAGCAACAAAGTCTTTAAGTGCTGTATTAAACCTATCACGCAGTTGTTCTGATTTTGGCCACTTTTTTGAAAACCCAATATAAAATGCCCTAGGTTCTAAAGTACCTATGGGTTTGTTAAAAGAAACAATATCTTTAAATTGGATTGGATTTTTTTGAATAAGATAAGAACAAACAGAAACTTCACAAATAATCATATCAAATCTATTGTTCACAAGAAGATTCAGTAAATGTAGTTCATTGTTATTTGTTAAAACTGGAAATTTATTTTTAATGACATTTAAAAATTCTTTGTCATAGTTGTATTCTTCAGAATAACCAAGACTGTAATCCTTAAGATCGGAGTAAGTATTCCAAGAAATATTTGAAGACTTCTTAAAAAATACAAAATCTTGAACTGAACTGATTGGATCTGAAAAATAATAATCTCTTTGACGCTCTGTATTTTTTGTGAAAGTATAATAAGCAGCATAATCCCCTGCTCTTGTTTTTTGATCAGCTCTTATAAAAGGCAACATGTCTATTTTAGGTATGTATCCCATACTCTTAAAGACCTCATTGATGATTTCAGTATCAAAACCCAAGATCTTCCCAGTACTTTTCTCTTTGAATTTAAAAGGAGGAAAGGAAGCAGTTGCTATGGGGATGATTTTATGAGTGTTATGACGACTTGCAAAAAGAAAACTTGAATTTAAAGATAAAAGAATCAGTGTTAAAGAACAAAGTTTAATAAAATATATATCTAACTGCAACATATCTTTAAACATACATATATCCTTTCCATTTTCGCGAAGAACTATATTGTTTAAAATTATATCATATAACTTTTTTTCATTAATTTGATAGGATTGTTAATTAAAAAGTTTAATTAGATAAAAAGCTATTATTTTAGTCTTTAATTAACTCACCGGTTCTTAAGGTATAAGCCCAATCATTTCTGCCGTTTTGTTCCGCTTTTAAAGCTGCTTGTTCATAATCATAAGGAACTTTTACCAATTCAATATTATATTCATCATTTTGAATATCCAAAATAACATATGAAGCATCAGGTGTGAAGTTCTCTATTACATGTTCATTTGGTATTGTTTTTCTAAAAGCTTGTAAACCAACAGAGCCAGGATTTATAGCTGTTTGCCCAGAACTCAGATTGATACATCTAGGAGTATGGGAGTGTCCACAAAGTACAAACTTAGCATTTTCAACATCGTCAATTAGTTTTAATATCTCCTGATCGTTTCTAGGGACTGCTTTGCCACTAGATACGTCTTCTAATAAATATACAGAATCATCATGTTGAGTACCATGAGTAATATAAATATCATCACTTACAAATTTTTCAAAAGGTAGTGCTTGTATCCAGTATAAAACAGACTCACCCAATTCTTCGTAGACATATTTTAACGTTTTATTTCCCTCTAATTGTGTCAGTGAAGCCTCTAGAATCTCTCTGTCTTCATTTCCACAAACTGTGATAAATTTGTGCTCTTGCAATAAGTTATAAGTAGCTCTTGGAGCAATTGGTCCATAAAACGAATCTCCAAGATTTAACATAAGTTCAACATCTTTACTTTTAGCATCTTTGATAACTGCTTCTAGTGCATATACATTAGATTTGATATCAGATAAAATTGCTATTTTCATTTATTTCCTTGGTTTTGTCATTAAAATGTATTGTAGCCAATCACTTATATCTTTTTAATTAGATTTTATCTACAGGTGTAGTTATTTTTTATATTGATTTCAAAATAATTGTATATTTTAAAGTATCATCTGAATCGTTTACTTTTTTTGCAATCATTAAATCTTTTTCAGCTGCATTTTTACTTTGCAATAAAAAATCTTTTTCATTGAGTTCATTATCAGGAAAGTACATTTGAGTAAGCAATTCATGATATCCTATTTTAGAAATTTTGAAATGTATATGAGGTGGCCGTATCCACGTACCACTTGCTTTATAAGCTCCTGGAATAATCGTCTTAAAATTGAATGTGCCGTTCATTCCACTTTGAACGATCGCCCAGCCTTGAAAGTTTTTGTCAATAGGAGCCAAACTGGTGTCATGGGGATGATGATATCTACCAGCAGCATTTGCTTGCCACATATCAATAGTAACATTTTCAAGGGGAGTTAAATTTTCATCAAGTATTTTGCCTCGTATATTAACTATGGTACCTTTAGCAACTCCTGTTACTCCTTCAACCTGTGTCAAATCAAAGTCTTTATCTTTTTGAGGAGTTATGGGATAAAATGGTCCTTGAGAATCAGAGGGTGTTAAAGATGCACCAGAAACTTTTGTAGAAAACAAACCAAATATTCCAGCCCAAAAAGAAGTTGTTAGAAATATACGTCTATTTTTAATATTCATGTTAACTCCAAGGTAGGTTTAAAATCTTGCACTTACAATATGTGGTTATTTAAGTTCAAGAAAATTGTTTTTATAATAATCCTTGATAATCTTTCTCCCTTTATCATCATACCATCTACCCATTATCTCAACATAGTTAGCTGTTTTTCTTTCTCTTTTTAATATGTGATCAACTTTTTCAATAATCTCCCGTCCCCATTCATTTTTAGTACAAAAGATATAGGCAATAAGTACTTTGTTTTTATTTTCATCAATAGCATAGGTTTCAAAGACATTTTCATTGTCTAACTGTTTTGCAATATAATTTGCAAATGAATGAATCTCAATAGCATAATCAAGACGATCTGCAACCAACATTTTCATTAGGTTTTGAGTTGAAGGGTGGGCATAAAGGTTTCCTTTTTTTTCATAGGTATCTATTAGCGGAGTGATATTACCATAAGAACGTTTTTTAGATACTCCACCTTTGAAGTTTTTATTTTCTAGAAGTTTTTGAAGAGAAATACTTTCAGTTTTTCCATAAATCTCATTTAAGCGCCCCTTTTTAACAATAACTGAAAAAGGTAAAGCAATCACAGCAGGAACTGAGTAATAGCCTACCTTTTCTCTTTCGGGCTTTTTAAATCCACAAGCACATAGGTTTTCCCCATTTTTCATCTGTAGTAATATCCTAGCAAAGTTCATTTTATTTGTCTTGTGTTTATATTCTTTTAGATTTTTGTGTAGTGTATAATATACTTCATCAACAACGCCTCTTCCTTTATCTACACCCTTCAGAATATAGGAAGTTGGTCTGTCTGCTACTGCCCAAACAATAGTATTTTTACCATACAGAGATGATGAATATATACATAAAAATAAAATACTCATGATAATCTGATTTACTATTTTTTTGTGAGAGGTACTTATATTTGTCATAATCTTCACTCCTTTATCTTAGCAAAGAGTTGTCTTGAATTAAATAACACTAAGTTATAGTATATTTTATACCTTATCAAATCATAGTTATATTAATAAAAAATCTAGAAGATATTTTTAAGTCATTTAAGAGAATAGTTTAAACAATAAACTATTCTTCTAAATAAAACAAGAGACTTAATGACTGTGAGAATGAATAAATTTATTATTAACAGCCTTGTATGATTCAACTCGATTGGTTCCATCATGATTTGGAATGATAAACTTCCAAGTATCATTTGTAAGCGTGTAATAAAGAGTGTAGTCTTTGCCCCTCAACTTATAGCTTAAAGAAAAATTTGACTTCTCATTATTTACTGTAAATCCAGTGATCTCAGCACCTCGTAAAGGCTGTAAGCTTTCACGTAAAGGTTTTGTTTTGGGCTGAGGAGAGATGTAATTTGTATTTCCTCTTGAATCTAAAGCTATTTTCACTTTCCCATACATACTTTGATTTATATACGGATATTCTTTAGAAGCGTGATAATGGTACCCAAGGCCATCGTGAGAATGCCCTTTATTTTTATCCAAAGTAGCGTAGTCAACCTTTTTTCCAGATGGTTCATAAAAACCATATAAGGGATAACCATCAAGTATAAATGCTATTGGATTGTCATTTCCGACAATACTATTTAAGTGTGTAGGTGCAGTATGATAATGGTAATCATCCGCTCTACCAGAGTGTCCTCCCATATGATCTAACTCACCAGCCAAATAAGCATCATCACCTCTGTTATTCAAAGGATTAAATATGGGCGTTCCATCAACGGCAAGTCCAACTGCACCCATGTAAAAGTTATTTGATAAAGAGGGATTTGAGGATGAAGCACTTGGTGTTTTAGTAAGATGCCAAGCATTGTTTTGCGAATATTTTTGAGGAAGAGGAACTTGTTGTTGCCATGACTTAATACCAACCATAAGCTTCCCTTTTGGAATTCCATCTGAAGAAATATGAACATACTTCTCGCGCTCATCAATACTTACCTTATTTGCACTAAAGTATTTAAAGACATCATAAGTTCCACTTGTAATTATAGAAGATGAAGTATTACTGGATGATTTTTCATTTGGGTTGTGAACAGTCACTCTACATAATACTGTGTTGTCTAATTCTAAATCTTCACTCCAAATAAGTTTTGCATTTGATGACCAGTTTATATTATCATAGCCACCTTTTGGTCGTACGCTTCTCTTTGAGTGTTCAACAGCACTATTCCAAGAGCTGTCATCAAAGCCAGACTTTTTCCACCCCAAAGGCTCTTCTATGACTTTGTATTCGCAAGGTGATATCCCTGCTTGTGGAGAGGACGAGTTTTTGCAGGACTTATTTAATGGCGCTTTATGCACAACCATGCACTTCATATTTTTATTGGATACAGCAATTACTTTATTTGTGTTCATCTCAGTAACTTGCATAATAAAACCACCATCACCAATTTGCTGATTATGCCTACCTATATATTCTAAGCCCGTATCATTTTGTTTAAAATCTTTTAATACAAAGTTTAGATGTAAGGGATAACTTCCTCCAAAGACAACGCTTTCCGCATTGAAAGAACGCTCTGTAGTAATTGAAACTGAGTCTTCAATAATCAGATTATCTTCATCATAAACAGCAAACCAATTATCCACCCAAGCTTCAAGTTTAAATTTGTTTGATCCGTTAATATTATTTGAATATTTTGTTTGTGTTGAGCTGGGTTTTGCTCTTGATTTTGAATTTGTATATGAATTTTGTTTTGGAGGTCTAAGTTTTTCTTTAAAAGTATGGTTTCCTCTGTTTGGAGCACAAGCCATGAGTCCAGGTTTGTCATTGCACACTCCACTTAAGATACCTTTTCTGTCTTGAAATTGACAGCTATCTTGCATTGACTTACCTTCACAAGCCAGAATTGCTTCCCTGGGTGGCATTCTGTTTGCGTAAGAACTAGAAATTAGCAAAAATAAAAATGAACCAATAGTAAGTATTTTATGTATTTTCATGTAAAACTCCAAACAAATTATGTGATTTTGTATTTAAATTATTATATCAAAAAATAAATTATTATTTTTAGAAAATATATACTTGAAACAGAAAATAGTTCTCACATTTTTAAGACATTTTTAAGCAACCTAGCACTAAATATCGATATAATAACTAAAAAAATGATGAGAGAATTATGTATAACGTAGATAAAGAAGATATAAAACACATTTATGACGCAAGTTTATTTGAGATCACTGACTTAGATATCTTACTGCACGAAACTTTAAATCAAACCAGATCTATTCTTGATGCACAAGCAGGTAGTATATTTATAAAAGAAAATGATGAATTGGCCTTACATGTTTTTCAAAATGACACTTTATCTTATGAAGAGATTTATAAAGAACTTAATTCTTTTAAAGAGTTTACCCTTCCCATCAACAAACCAGAAAGCTATTTGGCTGTTGAATCTCTAATATCTCAAAAAATTATTGTTATTGATGATGTTTATAAAACAAATGAACATCAGTTTTTAGGGGTTAAGGAATTTGACAAACGCTTTAACTATAAAACTCGCTCAATTATCACTGCACCTTTGATACATCCTTTAACAAAAGAGGGCTTAGGTGTTTTACAAGTTATTAATAAAGTTGATGATGGAGATTATGTTCTATTTGAAGAAAAAGACAAATATTTACTTGCAATGGTATCTTCTTTCATCGCATTGTCTGTTTCAAAAGCCAAACAAGATATGGAAAAATTGCAAGATGCCAATAAAAATCTTGAAGAACGAGTTAAAGAAGAAGTTCAAAAAAATGAAATGAACTCGGCAATAATCTACAATCAATCAAAAATGGCATCTATGGGTGAAATGATTGGTAATATAGCTCACCAATGGAGACAGCCTCTTAGCACCATTAGTATGATTGCAGGGTGCGTTGAATCTGATATGGAAATGAAAGAGATCAACAAACAAAGAACGGCTTCAAATGCAAGCCAAATTATTAAAAATACACTTCATTTATCTAAAACCATTGATGATTTTAGAAACTTTTATCAAGTCAATAAAAAAAATGATGCATTTAATATAGCAAACTCAATCAAAAGTTGCTTGAATATCGTCAATGCTATCATAGCTGATAATAAAATCAAAGTAGTATTAGATTTAAATGATCATCTTGAAATAACAAGTTTAAAAAATGAGTTTACTCAATGTATTATCAATCTAATTACAAATGCAAAAGATGCACTAGTGGAAAAAAATATTGACTATAAACGAAGATTTATTTTTCTATCTCTTGTGGAAGAACAAAATCAAATATTGATAAAAGTTAAAGACAATGCGGGAGGTATTGACAATAACATCATAGATAAAATCTTCGATCAACACTTTACAACAAAAAAAGAAAATGGCAGTGGGATTGGACTATTTGTATCAAAGCAAATTATTGAACAACATATGAATGGCGAAATTTTCGTAGAAAATACAAACTACACTTATCAAGATGAAGTTTATAATGGAGTTGAGTTCACTATAAAGCTACCTCTTTAAATACTAAAAAAGTAAGAAACTATTTTAGAGCTAGCATTTATCATTACTTTATAAACTGATCAACGATTTTTTGAATTTCTCCATTTTTTTTCATTTTATACACTTCAATATCAAACATAATAGAAAACTCCTCCTTATAAGGGAAATTGATTTCATCATTAATATTTGAATAACCCAAGTATCCATCATTTTGGGAGATAATTGAGTGTTCTTTTAAAACAATATTTTTGGTGTTTTTTGTGAGTGCATCATTACTTTTGATTTGTTTAAGATACCAAGCAAATGTAAGTTTAGAAGCTATGGTACAATCAGCTCTACCTTTGAGTAAAAAACCAACTGTACTTTTTACATCATTTAATAGAGTCACTTTTATTTTTCCATCTTTAACCATTTTATCAAACTTAATTCCAGCTCTACCATCGCCTCTCCACATCACAAACTCAAATCCTGCGTAGTCTTCTGGATACTTTGCATTTTTTTTTATAGCAACTCTATCATCGCAAATAACCACATCCTTTTGTGTAAATAGAGGCAAAGAATATGGCCAAATATAGGGTCGTTTGGGTTCTTTATCAGTCAACCAATCATGGGCATGAAAATAAGGAGGCAGAATAGCAAACGCTTGACCAGCTTTGATATTTGACTTGGCTCTAGCCCATGGATACACAAGAAAGGTCACATCATAATCGGGCATTCTAGATATTGCCAATTTAACAATTTCTATATAGACACCTGTTAATACGCCTTTTTCATTTTTAAAAGCTAAGGGAGGCAATACGTCGTAGGTGTGTATTTTAATATTGTGTGCTAAAAGTATATTGGAACTTAATGCAAGAAAAATAAGTATAAAGGGTATTAATCTTTTCATAATAATCAGTATAACAATATTATGTGGCATAATTGTGGTCTATTGTAAGAGATTCTAAATACAGAGTACTTTTATCTTATTTACTTTAAAAATACTCATTAAAGTTTGTAATATCTTCTGGTGTTAAAAGAAGTTCTTCTATTTGACTGCCTTGTAAAATAGGATTCATTAGAGCATCTTTTACATTGATGTGAGGAATACCAACTAAGTGCCCTATTTCATGAGCTAAAATAGCTTTCAATTCTTCACGGCTTTCAAAGCCATATATTTCAATTTTATTCATGATATGGTTTACACTTCGCTCTTTTATTCTTTGACCATTTTTAGTATACGTTTTCAAGGTAATCTCTTGAGCTTCTATAGTCACTCCTTTAACCTTTCGAAAACTTCTACTCATAGTTTCAACTTCTTTTTTCAAGCGTGCAAATTCTCGAATTGAGTTGTTATATGAAAAACCTTTGTTATTGTAACTTAAGACCAATCGTTTAAATTTTCTTTGCTCTTTTTTGAACTTCTTTATTGCAGTATTGAGTTTTAATTGACGAGATCTTGCTTCTTTTTGAATAGCGTCATATTCTCTTTTGGTTTTCGAGATATTGCCATTTTGCACTGTTATATAGTCGTTGTAGCGTTTTACCTTCTTATTTAAAACTGCATTTTTAGCTTTAATCTCTTTTTGAAAAAGATCGATTTCATTTTCTTTTTTAGAAAAACCAATTCTGAGTTTTTCTATCCTAGCACTTTTGATACGAAGTTTTTCAAGCTTCTTATTTATTCTTTGTTCCATTTTTGAAGCTGGGACATAAAGGATATCAATAGGTTTTCCCGATTGGGAATAATCAAAAATATCCATATCTAACTGAGTTTCTAGAGTCTCTTCAATCTCATCTATAATTTCTCTTAATTCTTCTTGGGTGATTTTGTCTTCGTAGTAAGCATCGATTTTCCCAATTCTTACTTCCTGAAAAGAAGCATAAGAAAAATTAAACAGTAATATCAATACGGTGATTAGTAATTTAAAGTTCATTAATACATTTTATTTGAAATTGCATTTATACTTACTTATCTTGAATAAAAGATTTTTCGTTTAAGTTTTATTAATAAACGAATAGTATGATATTACATTTATATACAAAGGATACCCCAATGAAATTGTTTTTATTAAGTATATGTATACTTGGTTCACTTGTGGCAAAAGACGAGCCAATGCAAATATCTCGCTTTGTACATGAGGGAGAGATTTATTATGGAAAAGTTTTAGCCAATAGCATTCAACCTTTACAAAATAACATCTTTGAGAAGGTAGTTTCGAAAGGCAAGCCAATACCCCTCACGTCGGTAAAAATTATTTTACCAACAAAACCTCAAAATGTTTTTGCAGTGGGTATGAATTTTGCAAGTCATTTTGCCTCACAATCAACACAACCACCTCCAATGTTCTTTAAATCACCCTCATCTTTAATTCTATCTAATAAAGATATTCATCTAAGTAGTGATGCAACAAATGTACATTTTGAAGGAGAATTGGTTTTAATCATTGGAAAACGTGCCAAAAATATAAAAGAAGAAGATGCCCATAAGTATATCTTTGGAGTGACTGTTGGAAACGATTTAACAGAGCGAAATTGGCAAGGTAGTGACTTGCAATGGATGAGAGCAAAAGCCAGTGATGGATTTGGACCTATTGGCACTAAAATCACCCTTGGAGTTGACTATAATAATCTGCTGCTAACTACCAAATTAAATGGTAAAATAGTACAACAAGAAAACACAAAAAACATGATTCATAAACCATCAAAAGTTGTTAGTTATTTAAGTAAATACTTTACCTTAGTACCAGGTGATTTGATATACATGGGTACTCCAGGAAGAACACAAAAGCTATCAAATGGAGATGTAGTTTCAGTTACAATTGAAAAATTAGGAACAGTAGTAAACACAATTTATAACTCCCAGAAGTAACTAGTAAAGAAGGTATATCATATTGAACTAGTACAACTTGTATTGTTTTATATTTCACTTTCATCTTAGTATTCTTTAGAATATATTGTTTCATTTTGTTATATTCACATGCGAAATGAAACATAAATACCTTACGAATATACTAATAGACCTTTAACCCTTACCATCAATACTCTATAATTTCAAATGCTATGAGAAGATATAATAATGATTTTTGTTTATAATTCAAGTACTCATAAAATCATTAGTTCATAATGTTACTGCATATTGAAATAATACAAAATATTGAAAAAACCTATGTCTATTATCGATATATACTCACTTGTTAGTTTTTCATAATTTGTTTCATATTGTTGTGTCAATTTGAACTAAAACATTTCGTATAATAAATACACTCCCCTTATGATGTCATTATTATAAAAAATCTTTTTCAATATAATATATCAAATTGAAAAGGCAAAAATTTAAAACCATGGACATGCTTATACAAATACGCAAACACTCAGAAAATCTAACTCACTCCGAGTAATACATATAATCTGGACTAAAATCTTAAATCACCTAGTATCATATTGAACTAATAATTCAAAATGGATTCTAATACTTCAATTATGATTGAACTACTCTTTCATAAGAGAGTGAATATTGTTATATCTTTTTGAGTAAATAAAAAAAGAAGATAGGACAAGAGTTGGAATAAAAAGGAAAAGAACTTCCACTGTGGAGTGTAAGTTATTTTCTCTATGTTGAGGGAATTGTATTTTTTGCTATTTTAAATTTTTAGGAGTTATTGAGCTAGAATAAACGACTCATATTGCTTGGCTGTGTTATAACTAATAGCAGCAGTTTTAGCAACACTATAAACTGTGATTTTACGATCTTCAAATCTTAATATATTAACAGCATTTGTCACTGCATCTTTACTCTTTTTTCGCTTAGCCAAATTTGCTTTACTTGTAGCATTAATTTTCTTTGTTGTACATGATAAAATCGACTTCTTAAATTCTTCATTAAATCTACTATATAAGGTCGTATCATTTTGAACTAATATTTTTTGAATGGCGTCAAATTCTTGGTTGCTGATGGTAATTCTCATTTATTTCCTGTTTCGTTTTGTTGAAGCGTATTATACAAAAATAAACTTAAATGTAGTTCAAATTGTTATAACAATTTGAATTAAATTTCACATTTATTTTATCGTTGTTCCATATTATATTGGTAAACTATTTTTTACTTTTTATAGAAATAAAATAAGTCTAGAAGTTTTATTTAAATATAATCAATAAACAATATAAGGAAAAATAATGAGTGAAAAAAATGATAAATTTTTAAAAAGAGCTGATGCACATATAACTGTTGCAAATGAACAAATGGAAGAAGGCTTAACCCAAGGAGAAATAAGTGCTTCATTTATGTATGGCGCCGCTAGATTTAATGCCTGGATTGCAGCCTGTTCTTTTGAAACAGCAGCAGAGATGAGAGAAGAAAAAGATGAAGCGATTGACTACTTTGTTAAAGAATATAAATTAGCATTAGAAGAGCATTTAAATCATCATATAGATAATTATGATTTTACTCAGAACAAAACTTAAACAAGTTACACTTGGACTAAAAAAGGATACAGTATATTCGTGTATCCTTTTTAATTCAACTATTTAATACTTCCACTTCGGAGTCACTGGAAGTCTTTTTCCATCGCCTGTAGTATACTCTTCAAGGGAGTGTTCTTTAGATTGGACCACCATATATGTCATAGAGTCTTCGGAGGCATTACAGATACCTCTTTTACCTTCAGGTGCCACACGGATCACACTACCCTCTTTTATCTCAAAACAGTCCTCATCCACTTGAAAAAAGCCATGTCCTTTTAAAATAATATACGTTTCTTCATTTTTAGTATGTATATGAAAATATGGTAAATCAGATTTAGCAGGGAGTGAATTAAATGATATCTCTGAACCTGTTGCTTTGGTTGGATCTTTTAAAAAAACCTTACCTTCTACTTTTTGTTTGTTCACAGGATGAATTAGAGAGTAATCCATCAACTCAGATAAGTTTCCTAAATCTACTGCATTGTAGTTAGTACTTTGTGATAATTCTTTAATTTGACTCATTATTTATTCCTTTTAAATTACTTGACTAATTAGTCAAGTAATACTATCAGAAGATATTTAATTTAATATTAAAAAATTAGATTAGAAAGTAGCTATTTAATTATTGATCGGTTTAAACTTAGATAAGTGAGAGGGAGTACTTAATATTAAATTCTATTATTTTATTAAATTCTTCTCAATTTGATTCCAAATGTCCGTTATCTCGCCAGACTTTTCCATTTCCTTAAGAACTTTCGTTATTTTAGGAATGAGGTTTTGATTTTTTTTGTGAAGATAATGATATAAGTAAAATTCCTGAAAAGGAGGCATCAAAGCATATATCCCCATTGGGTTTTTTTGCAATATCTTTGATGCTGCTATCTTTGGAATCAAGGCTAAATCTACCCTTTCATGTTCTAAAGTAGCAAGGACTTGCATCCAGCCATTAACCAAAAGATGGTTTTTAGCCTTTGAAACAATTCTTTCTGCAAAAATGATTCCTCTTCTAGTACTAATGGAATATGGTTTAATACTCTTTATTCCCTCCACTTTAAAATTATAGTTTTTTGAATAAAGCATCCACTCTAACTTAACAATTGGAACTTTAATTTCTATAAGATTTGGAAATTCTTTTTGTAAGCCAGAAATTCGATGTATTTCACCATCGCTTTTCCCTAAGTTTGCACTAATTAATGAACGTTTAGCAGGATACTTAGTAACTGTAAATTCTATTCCCAACCTTTTATATGCCTCAGTCAAAATAGGAAGAGCAAAACTTGAAGCAGCAGAACTTTCTGTACTATTACTAAAATTAAGTGTCCCAGAAGCCAATAAAAGACTTGGTAGTAAGCAGAAGATTAAAATAAAGATATTTTTTTTCATTTCTGTTCCTGTGTCATAGAATTTATTTTAAACAAACCTTACTTAAGTTACTTTACTTTGCCAGTAATAATTATACTCTATTAAATCCGAGCAACATAATTAACTAAACTCTTCTCTCTGCTAATAGGCCAAAGCCAATTGTACCAATAAAAAGAGAACATCCTCGATTGAATAATCTTCTCATTGTAGGTTTTGAAAACCAAGTACGAAGATAGATACCAAAACTGGCATACAAAAAGATAGAAAAAAATTCCAAGAATAAAAAAACAATACCTAAGGTAAGAAATTGTGAGCTGTGATCTTTACTGATATCTACAAATTGTGGGAGAAAGGCAGTAAAAATTAAAATAGCTTTTGGATTTCCAATTGCCAATAAAAACTCTTGTTTAGCAAGTTTAGATATGGTTTTATGTTCAGCTTTCAAAGAATCAATATTTGATACATCTGAAGTCCAAAGTTGATAAGCAATCCAAAACAAATATAAGGCACCTATAATCTTAATAGCAAAAAATACAGCCTCTGAAGCATATAATAAAGTTGAGAGTCCCGTTGCAACTAAAATAATCATCACTGAAAAAGCAAAAAGTCTACCCAGTCCAGCACCCAAAGCATACAAAAATCCAAATCGTTGACCATTATGCATAGAAAGCAAGCTGTTAGGTCCTGGAACCATATTTAAAGCAAAACTAGCAGGTATAAATAATAACAGTGCATTTAAATCCATATATATCCTTTGTGAAAACATCGTATCATGATTATTGAGCCTGTATTAGTAGCATACTCAAAATTTATATTTATTATATCTCTTTTACTTGATTATCTAAGTGGAAACTAATATCAGACCCTATTTTCACTCCATATCTCTTTAGTTATTTTGTATAGGACATGTTCGCTCAATGGACTATCTTCTGAAACGATGGGATGGGAAAAGTTCTTTTCTTCGTTTTTCATACCTAATCGCTCCATAACTGACCATGAAGCTTTATTTATAACAGAAGTAAAAGAATAAACTTCTTGCAACTTTAGATTTTCAAATGCATATTTTAAAGCTTCATTTGCTGCTTCAGTTGCATATCCTTTGCCCCAATGTTTTCTCCCTAATCTCCACCCAATTTCAACACAAGGAGTTACGGGTAAATCATAAGTTGGTTTATGAAGTCCAACAAAACCGATGAACTGTTTTTCATCTTTTGTCTCAACAGCCCAAAATCCCCAAGTACGTACATCTATAAGTTCCTTTAGTTTGCTTGCCATCACATTGCTTTCATCTTCAGTCAAAGTATTGGGATAATATTGCATGACTAAAGGATCTGCATTCATTTTAGAAAAGACAGGAAAGTCAGAGTCCTTCCATTGCCGTAAAATCAGCCTCTTGGTTTCTAATTCTATTGGTTTATTCATACGTAACTTTCATCATGTCATTAAAAATTATTTGTTTTGTTGCTGTTCAGTTTTATTCTTTGTCGCTTTTATGTTGTCATACTTATCTGACATCACCACAAACATATAACCAAGAGAAACAACCATAAACCCTATTATCAAAATATTTCTCATATTTATTCCTATATATAATATTTTTAAAATTATAATAGCAGTTTGTACGTTAGTCTTGATTGAATCTAGCTTTAAGTGATTCTCAAATTAAGGATTTTTTATATATCATACTAATAAATTTTCCATAAAAGAATAAAATGAAAGAATCTGATCTATATTTACCTCTAAAACAATACTTAGAGTCACAGAACTATGAAGTTAAAGGTGAAGTTTGTGATTGTGATGTAGTTGCAGTCAAAGATGAAGAACCTCCTGTTATAGTTGAGCTTAAACTCACTCTTAATCTTGATGTTTTACTTCAAGGCGTAGATAGATTAGCACTTAGTTCGGTAATATACATAGGTATTCCTCATGATGCTAAAAGTTTCAAAAAGAAAAGAAAACTCTGTCTTAAACTTCTTAGGATGTTAGGCTTTGGTCTCATACTCATTAATGCCAAATCAAGTAAGGTGGAAGTACTCCTAGACCCAAGTGAATACAAACCCAGAAAAGTAAAACAGAAAAAAGAAAGACTATTAGGTGAGTTCCAAAGTAGAATTGGTGACCCTAATCTTGGAGGCATGTCAAGTAAAAAAGGTGTCCTAACCTCTTATAGACAAAAGGCCTTAAAAATAGCTCTCTACTTAGAAAAAAACGAATCTGTCAAAGCATCTATATTGTCAAAAGAGATTGAAGAACCAAAAGCTAGAGATATTATGTATAAGAATTTTTACGGTTGGTTTGATAGAGTTGGTGCGGGAATCTATGCGTTGTCAACAAAAGGAAAAGATGAAATTGGTCTTTGGTTAAGTAAGGGTACTTAAGAATCATAATTGTTTTGGGAATCGACTGTCCAGAGCTTACTGCTGAAAACTTTATAACTATACATTTGCACTAGCAAAATAGAATCTAACCAATGCCATACAAAAAGCAAAAGCGAAACCATATAAAAAGGAATCAAGTCTAATCAGTTCACTTCCTTTTTTCGCTCTCATTCTTCCTATAAAGCTCATAATTAGCCCAGCAACGACAGGTGTCGCAATTAGATTTACATAGACAAGTGTTTCATTATCAATAAATAAGTGAGGAAAAGCTAAAAGACTAATCCAACCAACTAGTCCACCAATGATACAATATCCAGTAAAAGCTAAGTACGGGTTGCTAGCTCTATGTTTAAATTTGTTTCTTGAAGTTTGAAAACCCAATTCGGCCAGCATCTCAACGGTTATTTGTAATAATAGTTCACCAATAAAGCTCAATATTAACTCTAAAATTATTTCCAAAAATCATCACCCTAATATTGTTTTAAAAAGTATATCTAGATACTAATAAAACTATTATTTTACCTAATAATTTAAATAAGAAAACCTATAAAAACTGAAATATTTTCTTTACCTTGACAAGAGACCACTGGTCTGTTATAATTCCGCCATGATTTTTAAATGAGGAAAATAAGTATATGCAAAGAGCACGAACTGATATACAAAAAGATGAGCGAAAAGAAGCCATATGTAAAGCTGCAATCACGTTGTTTAAAAGAAGTGGTTATGAGCAGGTCAGCTTTAATGGCATTGCGGCTGAGGCAAAATTTACAAAGTCAAATATGTACCGGTACTTTAGCTCTAAGGAAGAAATCTTTCTAACTATATTTGCAGACCTATTTCAAGATTGGCAAAAAGAATATATTAAGAGACTTAAAGCATGTAAACAAAACGAAGATATACATACATTTTCATTAAGCTGGGTTGGTTCTTTTTTAGAATATCCAAAGTTTTTAGACTTAATACCTATTTTGTTTATTTCTTTAGAAAGAAACAGTTCTTATGAGCAACTGGTTAAGTTTAAGACACTATCAAGAAATTTGCTTTTTGAGATTGCATGTGAGATCAGCAGAATCTATCCAAACCTACAAGGTGAAAAAGCATTTAAACTGCTCAATCTTTGTTATGCAGTAACATCCACATTTTGGTCAGCAAATTCGCAAAATGAGGCTTTAGAGAAAATCTATTTACAAGAAGAGTTTAAAGAGATGAAACCTGATTTTGACAGAGATTTAATAGAAGCTATTGAAATCATTGTAAAGGGTATAAACACACCCTAAAGGGCTGATAGTTTTATCAAATAATTAATAATACACAAGGAAAAATATATGACACATCACGTAGAAAATAAAATAGAAGTAAATGTACCAGCATCGAAAATATGGAGTATACTTGAAGACTTTAGTAGCGTTGAAAAGTTTGCAGTAAGTATTAAAAGCTCACCAATAGAGGGAGATATAAATTCAGGTTTGGGAGCGAAACGGTTATGTACCTTTCAAAATGGTTCTAGTTTAGTTGAAGAAATTGTAGACTTTCAAGATAAATCAGGTTATAGAATGAAACTATCTGAGCATACATTACCTTTAAAAAGTATGCACGCCCAAATGAATGTAAAACAGATAGATGAAAAGCGTTCGGAAATTTCTATGTCAGCTGACTTTGAAGTAAAAATGGGTCCACTGGGATGGATTATGGGTTATTTAATGATGCGTCCAGTAATGAAAAGTACATTTAAAACCTTAATGACAGGGTTAGCCTATCATGCAGCAACTGGAAAAGTTATTGATGGGAAATTACCCTCAAAACAAATACTTCAAGAAAGCATATAACTCAGTACATTATAAGTAGTGTAGTCTCAAAGATTACACTACGAATTCCCATTTAAATTAAACTATACTATATTTTAAGATGAAGACTCATCTCTATTTTAATACTGACAGTAACTTTGAGAAGTTTCTATACTTTTCAAAAAAAACACTCAAATAATAGTCATTTTAATGGTAGTTTAATTAAAAACTTGCATTTAATTTTAATTTCTGTTATAATGCGCTCACTTAAGATGATTTCGAGTTTCATCTGTTCTATGATTACTATTAATTCCACACTTGATACTACACATTTAAAAACAAACAAACTCATTTTATTTCAAGAACGAAAGGAATATTATGTCAATAACACATATTAAAACAAAC
>Ga0209826_1000748_pt1 | contig 23247 bp, 18 predicted proteins | sample GOMGulsemesocosm_5_FD_184637 | JGI IMG/M metagenome (GOLD analysis project Ga0209826, IMG submission 184637) | Methane-oxidizing microbial communities from mesocosms in the Gulf of Mexico - GOM15C Gulf of Mexico (SPAdes) (version 2) | ecosystem: Environmental > Aquatic > Marine > Cold seeps... | reverse complement strand
GAGGCATCATTACCATCGGTTAAGTCTTTGCAAATTTTTATGAGGAATACCCAGCTTGCGTGTAGCCCGATACAATAGTTGAGGGATTGGGTCTTGTAACGAACCGTCGCCAATAGGACCCCGACAGAAAATAATGCTAAAAAATCATCGGCATGAAGAGCGGGTAGTGCGATGAATGCATTAGTAATCACCTCGAAGCCGCTCACGATGGATAGCTGACTTTGGTCAATATGCGTGATGGGTTTGATAAAATGCAAAATTGCATAGAAAAAGCTACTGATAAATATCGCACTAATAGCATTATGCCAGCGCAGGCTGAGTTTGAAGAATAAGCCCCTAAAGAGGGTTTCTTCTATTAGGGCAACAACAAGTCCGGCTAATAAGGCCTTAATGATTAACGAAAGGCTTAGTGTGGCGTCTGCTTCAATAATGCGGATATCTAGCAATAATAATGGCAAGATAACAACACTTAATATGAATAAGCCTGCAATGAAACCCATACCTATTTGTTTGAATCGGGAATTGTCTGGGTTGGTATGACCGATCAGCTGATTCGATAAATTAAAAATTTTAAAACAGGGTATTAAACCGAGAATTAGGAAAATTAAGGCTAAGCGGGTGACCCAGCTTTCGAAGCGAAACGCATCATTGCCAAAAAAATGAAATAATGGGTAGCTAATAAGCGCGGCTAATGCTGACGCTAAAAGAAAGTAAAAGATGAAAAAAATGAGTGCTTTCATAGGGATGGAGCTTTTTTTATTAAAATGTCAGAAAAGGGGTGCAAAAACGTTCAAAGAGTCGGTATGATACCGCACATATTCACCAACACATTGCGAAAGTGGCGGAATTGGTAGACGCGCTGGATTTAGGTTCCAGTGTCGCAAGACGTGAGAGTTCGAGTCTCTCCTTTCGCACCATCTATTTTTTTGTTAAAAACATTCAATACTTACTAGAGAATAAATATGCAGGTTTCTGTCGAATCCAACTCGGATATTAAAAGAACATTAACAATTGTGGTTCCTCAAGCAGAGGTCGATACCGCAATGAATAAGCGTTATGACGATGTGAAACGTAATGCGCGTATTGATGGCTTTAGACCGGGTAAAGTTCCCATGAGTGTTATTAAGAAAAAATTCGGCGCTAGCATCAAGGCTGAAGCCTTAGCTGAATTGACCCAAAGCTTCTTCTATAAAGCAATCATGGAAGAAAAGCTTAATCCAGCAAGTGCACCAGTTATTACACCTAATGATGATAATACTGAAGGTTATGCGTTTTCAGCGAGCTTTGAAGTTTATCCAGAAATTAGCGTTAACCCAATTGAAAATCTAGAGATCAATAGCCCTGTGGCTGTTATCGCCGATACCGATATTGATGCGATGGTTGAGAAGTTACAATCTCAGAAGCTAGTTTGGAAAGAAGTTAAATTTAAAATTAAAAATGGCAGTCGTGCAACGCTGAACTTCGAAGGTAGCGTAAACGGTACCGCTATTTCTGAAGAGCCGATTAAGGATTTCCCGATTGAAGTAGGTTCAGGGAATATGATTCCTGGTTTTGAGAAGAAGCTAATCGGTGCCAAAACCGGTGAAAAACTGAGTTTTGAAGTGACCTTCCCAGAAGATTATCAACAAAAAGATTTTGCCGGTGAAGTCGGTAAGTTTGATGTTGAAGTTGTGAAGGTTGAAACCAGTAAAGAACCTAAGGTAGACGAAGCGTTTATCAAAGAGTTTGGCGTGGAAAGTGGCAACCTAGAAGATTTTAGAGCCGACCTAACAAAAAACATGACGCTTGAATTAGATCGTGCCTTAGCTGCAAAGCGTAAAGAAGTTGTGATGGATGCTTTAGTTGAAAACAACGAAGTGTCAGTGCCTGAAGCTCTGGTTGATAATGAAATCGAACAAATGATCGCTTCATTCAAGAAAAAAACTGAGCAAGCACAACAAGCTGCTTTTGACTTGCCGAAAGAAGTATTCCAAGAGCAGGCTGCGAAACGCGTTAAGCTTGGCTTGTTGTTATCAGAAGTGATTAAAGTCAATGACATTAAAGCGGATGATGAAAAAGTAGAGAAGCGTATTGAAGAATTCTCACAAACATACGGCGATCCAGCTGAGGTTATCAACTGGTATAGCTCAAACCCACAAGAGCGCGCTAAAGTAGAAAGCGTCGTGTTAGAAGACCAATTGGTTGAGTGGGTATTAGAAAAAGCAAAAGTAACGGAAACGTCATTGAGCTTCGAAGAGTTAATGAGTCCAGCTAAAATTAGCGAGTAATTAATTATAAAAAAGAATGGGGGTTAATGTGGACAGGATGACTGAAGCGCAAGCGCTTGGTTTGGTGCCAATGGTGGTTGAACAAACTGCTCGTGGTGAACGTTCTTACGATATCTATTCACGCTTATTAAAAGAGCGGGTTATCTTTTTGGTGGGTCAGGTCGAAGACCATATGGCCAATCTGGTGGTTGCTCAGATGTTGTTTCTAGAGTCTGAGAACCCAGATAAAGATATTCATTTATATATTAACTCTCCAGGTGGGTCGGTTACTGCGGGCATGTCTATCTATGACACGATGCAGTTTATCAAACCCGATGTCAGCACTATGTGTATAGGGCAAGCAGCTAGTATGGGTGCCTTGTTGTTAACAGGTGGTGCGGCAGGTAAGCGTTTTGCTTTACCACATTCAAGAATGATGATTCACCAACCTTTAGGTGGGTTTCAAGGTCAGGCTTCTGATTTTGATATACACGCTAAAGAAATTCTGAATATCCGTGATCGTTTAAATAAGATCATGTCAAATCATACTGGGCAGCCTCTTGATGTTATCGCTAGCGATACGGATAGAGATAATTTTATGGGTGGAGATACCGCGGTAGATTACGGTCTAATTGATAAAGTTATTAGCAGTCGTAACGTAGATGACTCGGAAAAATAAAGTCTTAACGGTTTAGCCGGATAGCAGACCTCGATAATATTATTAAGTGTAATGAAAGATTGAGCGTGTGCAATCTGTCAGATATAGTAATAGTGTTAAAAAAACGAGGTTCGTATGAGTGACGACAATAATGAAAATGACGGCAAAATATTAATTTGTTCGTTTTGTGGTAAGAACCAGCATGAAGTAAGGAAATTGATTGCAGGGCCATCTGTTTTCGTTTGCGATGAATGTGTTGAGCTTTGTAATGATATTATCAAAGAAGAGTTGCAAGAAGACGCGGACTCTAGTTCGGATAGTGAGCTGCCTAAGCCTGCTGAAATTAAAGAAGCTTTAGATAAATACGTTATCGGTCAACAGCAAGCGAAGAAAATTCTCTCGGTTGCCGTTTATAATCACTATAAACGCTTGAGCGCTCCGAAAGGAAAGGATGAGGTCGAGCTGGCGAAAAGCAATGTATTGCTGATTGGGCCTACTGGCTCGGGTAAAACATTATTGGCTGAAACCTTGGCTAGAACGCTTAATGTTCCCTTTACCATCGCAGATGCTACCACCTTAACTGAAGCCGGTTATGTGGGAGAGGACGTTGAAAACATTATTCAAAAAATCCTCCAAAAGTGTGATTTCGACGTAGAAAAAGCCGAAACGGGTATCGTTTATATCGATGAGATCGATAAAATATCCCGTAAGTCAGATAACCCGTCGTTAACCCGTGATGTATCGGGGGAAGGGGTGCAGCAGGCTTTATTGAAGCTTATTGAAGGTACGGTGGCTTCTGTTCCGCCGCAAGGTGGGCGTAAACACCCGCAACAAGACTTCTTGCAAGTAGATACCTCGAATATCCTATTCATCGTCGGTGGCGCTTTTTCTGGGCTAGAAAAGGTAATCCAAGACCGTTCGCAAGATAATGTTGGGATCGGTTTCTCAGCCGACGTGATCGCTTCCAGTGAGGAGCCCGCGGTCGGTGATGTGTTGCAAAATGTTGAACCAGAAGATTTGGTTAAGTACGGGTTGATTCCTGAGTTTGTAGGCCGCTTACCGGTGGTTGCAACCCTCGAAGAGCTTGATGAGGATGCTTTGATTGAAATCCTCAGTGAGCCAAAAAATGCCCTAACTAAACAGTATAAAAGTCTTTTCGAGATGGAAGGTGTCGAGCTTGAGTTCAGGAATGAGGCCTTACGTGAAGTTGCTAAAAAAGCGATGGTGCGTAAAACAGGTGCTCGTGGTTTGCGTACCATTCTTGAACACGTGTTATTGGATACAATGTATGACCTGCCATCGTTAGAAAATGTTTGTAAAGTTGTTATCGATGACAAGGTTATCGCTGGTGAATCGACTCCGATGTTTATTTATGAAAATGGTAAAAAGTTAGCTTCATCAGACTAATTCTGCTTTTAATTTAAAAAAAGGCGCTTTAAGCGCCTTTTTTTATGTTTGGTTGGTTGAAAAATTGCTTTCATGCCCTAATATATAATTATCATATTTATATTATCTGGGCGGTACTCAATGAGCGATGAACTAAATCTATTAAATTTACCCGTGCTTCCACTAAGGGATGTCGTGGTATATCCGCATATGGTTATCCCATTATTCGTTGGCCGTGACCGTTCAATACAAGCCATTGATTTGGCGATGGAAGCGAATAAGAAAATTGTGCTAATCGCACAGAAAGACCCAGACGACGATGACCCGAAAGAAGCGGGTTTGTATACGGTGGGTACCTTAGCGACCATCCTGCAGTTACTTAAGTTACCTGATGGCACGGTGAAGGTGCTGGTAGAGGGTGAGCGCCGTGTTGTGATCGATAAGGTGGTCACCAATGACAAACTGTTTAGCGCAGATGTGAGCCTGCTTGAGGATGAATTGGATCTCGATGAAAAAGAGACCGATGTATTGATTCGTACGGTGACCTCTGCATTCGAAAGTTATGTGAAGCTGAATAAAAAAGTTCCTCCAGAAGTACTGACCTCGTTGTCGGGTATTGATGAGCCAGGCCGTTTAGCCGATACCATGTCGGCGCATATGGTGTTGAAAGTTGAGGGTAAGCAGAAAATACTGGAAACCAATAACCTGCGAGAACGTCTTGAGCAGTTGATGTTGTTGATGGAGGGTGAGGTTGATATTCTTGAAATGGAAAAACAAATCCGTACTCGCGTTAAACAGCAGATGGAAAAAAACCAGCGAGAATATTATCTCAGCGAGCAGATGAAGGCGATTCAAAAAGAACTCGGTGATATGGATGATGTGCCGAATGAAACTGACGAGCTAGAAAAGAGAATTGCCGATGCTGGGATGTCTAAAGAGGCGAAGGCGAAGGCTGAGTCCGAACTTAATAAACTTAAAATGATGTCGCCGATGTCGGCTGAAGCTAGCGTCATTAGAAATTATATTGACTGCATGATTGGTGTACCTTGGAAGAAACGTAGCAGAATTCGCCACGACCTTTCTGCCGCACAAGAAGTGTTGGACGCCGATCATTTCGGTCTGGAAAAAGTTAAAGAGCGGATCGTAGAATACTTGGCGGTGCAGCAGCGAGTGAAAAATATGAAAGGGCCGATTCTTTGCTTGGTGGGCCCTCCGGGTGTCGGTAAGACCTCGTTAGGGCAGTCTATTGCGCGTGCTACGAATCGTAAATTTGTTCGTATGTCGCTCGGTGGGGTGCGTGATGAAGCTGAGATTAGAGGGCATAGACGTACCTACATCGGCTCGATGCCGGGTAAGATATTACAAAACCTATCAAAGGTTGAAACGCGGAACCCTTTGTTTTTACTTGATGAAATCGATAAAATGGCGATGGATTTCAGAGGCGATCCAGCGTCTGCGCTACTCGAAGTGCTCGATCCCGAACAAAACAATACCTTTAATGATCACTACTTAGAAGTGGACTTTGATCTATCTGAGGTGATGTTTGTGGCGACCGCAAACAGCATGAATATTCCCGGTCCCTTGCTGGATCGTATGGAGGTGATTAATCTCTCGGGGTATACCGAAGATGAAAAGATCAATATCACTGAGAACTACTTGATTGAAAAGCAGTTGAAAAATAATGGCCTGAAGAAGAGTGAATTGCATATTAGTCAATCGGCGATTCGCGATACCGTACGCTACTACACACGTGAGGCCGGTGTGAGGAATATAGACCGCGAAATGTCGAAAATCTGCCGTAAGGTGGTCAGAGATATACTGCTCAGTAAACCGAAGAAAAAAATCAACGTGACTTCACGTAACCTTAATAAGTACTTAGGGGTTAAACGTTATGACTTTGGTAAGGCTGAAGATGCTAATCAAGTGGGTCAGGTAACCGGTTTGGCTTGGACTGAAGTGGGTGGTGAGTTATTAACCATCGAGTCAGTGTTTACCAAGGGCGAGGGTAAGCTAACCCTGACGGGTATGTTAGGTGATGTGATGAAGGAATCTATTCAGGCTGCGTTAACGGTGGTTAGAAGCCGTGCTGAGGCCTTAGGGATAAAAGCCGACTTCTACCAAAAGAATGATATCCATGTGCACGTTCCCGAAGGGGCAACGCCGAAAGATGGGCCGAGCGCAGGTATTGGCATGTGTACCGCTTTGGTTTCTTCGTTTACCGGAATCCCGGTGTTGGCTGATGTGGCGATGACCGGGGAAATTACCCTACGGGGTGAAGTGTTACCGATTGGTGGTTTGAAAGAAAAACTATTGGCTGCATTAAGAGGAGGGATTACGACAGTCGTTATTCCACATCAAAATGAGAAAGACTTGGTGGATATGCCGGCGAATATTAAACAAAATTTAAAGATTATTCCTGTGCGTTGGATCGATGAAGTGCTAAAAATTGCACTCGAAAGTTCTCCTTTAAGTAGCCAAGTCGAGCAGGAAAAAATCAAGCAGGTCGTTAATAAATAAAGGGCAATATAAGACTGTATTTACCGCGTGAACAGCGCGGTAAGCTGATTTATCGGCTTTTATGCTGAAAATAACTGTTTTATATGCGGCTAGGCTTGACAATAATAGAGCTGAAAGGATATAAAACATTCTGTTGTTAATGCCCAGTTGCTTATCGGGCAGTAAAAGTCTACAAGTCAGCGGAATGACGAATAATTTATAATTTTTTAATAAAATAAATCCTACTGGGGGACATACATGAATAAAACAGAACTTATAAACGCAATTGCTGAAGAGTCAGGTCTTACTAAAGCGGATGCTACTCGTGCGTTTGATGCAACACTGTCATCAGTAACAAAAGCACTGACAGACGGCGATAGCATTTCATTGATCGGCTTCGGTACTTTCTCTGTAAAAGAACGCTCAGCACGTACTGGCCGTAACCCACAAACGGGTGAAACGATTCAAATTAAGGCGTCAAAGATTCCTTCATTTAAAGCTGGTAAAACATTAAAAGACGCTGTAAACTAGCCGCTCTTTCGAACTGAGGGTGCTTAGCTCAGCTGGGAGAGCGTCGCCCTTACAAGGCGAATGTCGGGGGTTCGATCCCCTCAGCACCCACCAAAATGGAGTGGTAGTTCAGTTGGTTAGAATACCGGCCTGTCACGCCGGGGGTCGCGGGTTCGAGTCCCGTCCACTCCGCCAAAACAACCCTAGGACCCTTGCGGTCCTAGGGTTTTTTTTTGAAAATTATAATTTGAATGTTAGGTAATATTTATGTTGGATAGATTGCGAGTACACGTTAAAGGCTGGTTAGGAGTAGTCATTCTAGTAATGATTTCGATTCCATTTGCATTGTTTGGTCTACAAAATTATACCAATGGGGGCTCCGAGGCCGCTTTGGCTGAAGTCGGTGGGTACAAAATTTATCAATCTGATGTCAATCTAGCTTATCAGCAGCGAGTAGCAGAATTAAAAAGCCAGTATGGAGAACGCTACTCTGCAGATATGTTTAACGAAGATAGCCTGCGTGGCGAGGTGTTAAATCGCTTAGTTCAAGAGAAGCTAGTGATGTATACGATTGAAAAGGATGGCTATAGCGTGTCCGATAAAGCCATTTTAGAGGTTATATCATCACTTAATGCGTTTAAGAAAGATGGGCGTTTTGATAAGAACACCTATGAACAGTTATTGCGTGAAAGAGGCATGACGACACAAGATTTCGTGCAAAAAGTTAAAGTCGGTTTGCAACGTGATCAGTTTATTAATGCCATTATTGATACGACTCGGGTTGATGACAGTGAGATTAATGATTTTTATCGGCTGAATAACCAAACGCGTGATATTCGTTACGCCACCCTGTCGGTTGCTGCTTTCCTAGATGGGATAGAAGTGACGAAGGACGAGTTGGATGCGGATTATGCGCGTAATGAACACTTGTATAAGACGCCTGAACAAGCATCGATCGATTATATTGAACTGAGCCTAGCTGATTTACAGTCTACGATTGAATTGACTGAAGCAGAGTTATTGTCTTTTTATGAAGCCGAGCAACAAACCTTTATCACCAAGGGGCGTCGTAGAGCGAGTCATATCTTATTAGAAGCGCCTGATGGTACTGCCGAAGCTGAGGCAGAAGCTAAACGCGCGCAAGCAGAAGAAATATTAGCCCGCATTAAAAACGGCGAAGATTTTGCAGAGCTGGCAAAAGAATTTTCGGATGATCTGGGCTCTAGCAAACAAGGCGGTGATTTGGGGCTGTTGGGTGAAGGTATGATGGGGGGCGTTTTTGAAGAAACCTTGTTATTGCTGAATGAAGGAGAGGTGAGTGAGGTTATCCATACCAATTACGGCTTTCAAATTATCAAGCTAACGGAAAAGAAGGATGATCAAATAAAGCCTTTTGACAGCGTGAAAGCAGAGGTTGAGGCCTTATATAAAAATAAAGTATCTAGTGAGAAGTTCTTCCAATTGGCCGAACGTTTAGCGGAACTTAGTTTTGAAAACCCAGATACATTATCCCCCATCGTCGAGGAGCTAGGTTTAACCATTAAGCATCAGCCGCTGTTCAATGAGTTGATGGCTGATGGTATCGCAGAGTCTGATAAAGTCCGCCATATGACCTTCAGTGAAGATGTACGTGCTGGAAATAATAGTGAGGTGATCGAATTGGCTGCAGAGCACCTCGTGGTCTTACGGATTAATGAATACCACGAAGAGTCTCTGAAATCTTTTGAGCAGGTGCGCAGTGCGCTTGAAAACTCGGTGAAAATGGACAAAGCCGGGCGCTTAATTGCCGATAAGGCTGATGAGTTCTTAGCGCAAGTAAAACTAGCGCAATCAATTAATGAGCTTGCAAGCAACGAGGGCGTTACTTTGACTGACCTAGGTCCAGTGGCGAGAAACTCGGATACTGCTCCAGCTCGATTATTAAGGGATGCCTTCAGCATGTCTCACCCAAAGAACGGTGAGTTAGCGTATAAGGTGAGCACCTTAGACAACGGCGACGTGGCGATTATTGAGTTGAGTCTTATCACCGATGGTGATACGGCCGAGATTAGCGATGAGTCCCGTGGTTCATTTAAGCGTTTTTTAACTCAGTTAACCGGCGAAGTCACCCTGGCGGCGTCACTGGCTAACCTTAGTGTTGATGCCGAGGTTAATTTTGCGAATACAGCGGAGTAAATAAAATGAAATTACACTGGCAGATTTTTATAGCGATTGCACTGGCTGTTGCTGCCGGTGTAACAACAGGTGAAACGGCTGGCATTGGTTCGTTTCTCTTTTATGATGTTTATGTTTTTTTAGGCACATTATTTCTTAATGCACTAAAAATGCTGATTGTGCCTTTGATTTTGTCATCGATCATCTGCGGCATCGGTAATATGGGTGAGCTATCAGGCTTGGGGCGATTGGGCGGTAAAACCGTGAGCTATTACCTGTTTACCAGCACGGCGGCGATTCTAATTGGCCTGATGTTGGTGAATATTATTGAGCCGGGCATCATCGATGGCGAGCCGGTGCGTGACCGTGTGGGTCTGTCTGCCGATACCAGCGACATCACCGCTAAAATTGAAGGTAAAGGCGCCAGCGACCTGAGTGGCATCTTTTTACGCATGGTGCCAACTAACATTGTCGCCGCGGCGGCAGAAGGGCAAATGTTAGGGCTGATCTTTTTCGGTTTATTATTCGGCTACTTTCTGTGTCAATTGCTTGCGCAGCAAAAAAAGGTGTTATTAACCTTTTGGAATGCGGTGCTTGAGGTGATGATGAAAATGACCGATTTGGTGATGAAGTTTGCCCCGGTGGGGGTATTTGGTTTGGTCGCTAAAGTCGTAGCCAGCACGGGTTTAGCGGCATTTTTGCCCTTAGCCTACTTTTTCTTCACGGTGTTGCTGGCCTTAGCGGTGCATCTATTTGTGATTATGCCTTTATTGCTCAAGTATGTGGGCGGGGTAAAACCCACGCGTCACTTTAAGGCGATGATTCCTGCCTTATTGACCTCATTTTCCACCAGTTCATCGTCGGCGACGCTGCCAATCACCCTAGAGTGTGTGGAAAAAAATGCTGGCGTGTCGAATAAAACCAGCAGTTTTGTTTTGCCCTTAGGTGCAACCATCAATATGGATGGGACTGCCTTATATGAATGTGTGGCGGCGATGTTTATCGCGCAGGCGTACGGTTTAGATCTCAGCTATAGTCAGCAGTTTCTGATTGTTATCACTGCGCTGGTGACTTCTATCGGTGTTGCAGGTATCCCCGCAGCGAGCTTGGTGGCGATTAGTATTATTTTAACGACCATTGGTTTGCCACTCGAAGGTATCGGTTTAATTCTTGCGGTTGATCGGGTGCTCGATATGTGTAGAACCAGCGTGAATGTGTTTAGTGACTCCTGTGGAGCCGTTATCATCGCCCGGACTGAGGGTGAGGATCAGGTTTTACGCGCTTAGTTAAGGTTAGACGGAATGCCTATAACGTGGAAGCTACTCTGCTTAAGCACTTTGTTGTTAGTAGTTTCTGCGTGTGCTGATCAGGTTTTAAATAATCCCTACGTCGAGCTCGACAACACAGGGAAAACCATTTATTCGTCATTTAGCGAACGCCCCAAACACTTAGATCCAGCGAAAGCCTATAGCTCGAATGAATACGCGATTATCGCGCAAATTTATGAGCCTTTATTTCAGTACCATTATTTAAAAAAACCGTATCAATTAGAACCCTTATTAGCCACTGAGCTGCCATCGTTACGCTATTTTGATGCACAGGGTGAACCTCTTGACGATACGGCCGAACAGGCAGATATTGCCTTTACCGAATACACCCTAACGATAAAAGAGGGGGTGAAGTTCCAGCCGCACCCTTGTTTTAATCCCCAGTTATTGAAGGAACTACCCAATAACTGGAATGAAAAGTCACTGTATGACTTACCGCTAAAGACTCGATTATTGACCAGTGGTGATTTTATTTATCAAATAAAGCGTCTGGCCGATCCAGCAAGCCAATCACCGATAGCGGGTTTAATGGCTAACTACATCGTCGGTTTTAGTGAGTTTTCCAAACGGCAGACGGATATTAAACAGCAGCAACCAGCGCAGCCCAAACACCAGCGGTTGCGTGAGGCAGATATGTTGGGCTTAATAGAAATTAATCGGCAACAGTTTAGTATCCGTATTAAAGGGAAATACCCGCAATTTATTAACTGGTTGGCGATGCCGTTTTTTGCTCCGATGGCTTGGGAGGCTGATGCTTTTTATGCCAAGCCGACTTTAGTGAAAAAAAATATGACCCTCGATTGGTTTCCGGTAGGCACAGGGCCTTACTTGTTATCGGAAAACGACCCGAATAGACGCATGGTATTGTCGAAAAATCCAAACTTTCACCCTGAATATTACCCGAGTGAGGCGGGCGAAGAAGCCGTAGCCCTAGGTTTACTCGCTGATGCCGGTAAAAAGCTACCGTTAAACGGTAAGGTGGTTTTTTCCTTAGAAAAAGAAACCATTCCGTATTGGAATAAGTTCCTCCAAGGTTATTACGACGCATCAGGCATTAGCTCAGATAGTTTTGATCAGGCGGTTAGCTTTTCATCAATTGGTGAAGTGGGTTTAACCGCCAATATGCTGCAACGAGGCATCGGCTTACAAACGGCAGTGACTACTTCAAGCTATTATCTGGGTTTTAATATGCTCGATAAAGTCGTTGGTGGTTACAGTGATCAGGCAAAAAAACTGCGTCAGGCGATCTCTATCGTGGTGGATTATGAAGAGTATATTTCAATCTTTCAGAATGGCCGAGGGGTGCCCGCGCAGGGTATTATCCCGCCGGGAATTTTTGGTCATTTAGCGGCTGAAGCTGGAGTCAACCCAGCGGTGTATAACTGGGATAATGGCCCAGTTCGTCGTTCCATAGACGAGGCTAAACGTTTGCTGAGCGAGGCCGGCTACCCCAATGGCATCGATGGGAAAACGGCTAAACCGTTAGTCCTCTATTTTGATAGTATGGACAGTGGGCCAGACAGCAAGGCACGTTTAAACTGGTTACGTAAGCAGTTCAGTAAGCTTAATATTCAATTGGTTATTCGCGGCACCGATTACAATCGTTTCCAAGAAAAAATGCGTAATGGTCATGCGCAGATGTTTATGTGGGGTTGGAATGCCGATTATCCGGATCCTGAAAATTTCCTATTTCTATTGTATGGTAAAAACGCCAAGGCCTTACACGGTGGTGAAAATGCGGCTAATTACCAAAATGCACAATTCGATGCCTTGTTTGAACAAATGAGTAGTATGGCTAATACCCCGCAGCGTCAAAAAATTATTAATCAAATGCTTGATATAGCGCGTAACGATGCACCTTGGCTTTGGGGCTTTCACCCTAAAGCATTTAGCCTGTACCATGCTTGGTATAAAAATGTTTATCCAAACTTAATGGCGAATAATAAAACGAAATACATTAACGTCGATACTGCGCTACGTGAACAGTACCAAGTGAGATGGAATAAACCCGTTTACTGGCCGTTATTCATTGTGGGTATCGTGTTCATTATTATGCTGATTCCGGCGTATAGAATTTATCGACGGATCGAACGGGCCAAAGCGCTATGATTAATTATATTATTCGTCGTTTACTGTATGTATTACCGGTATTAATTGGGGTGAATATCCTGACCTTCGTATTATTCTTTGTGGTTAATTCGCCTGATGATATGGCGCGTATGCAATTGGGAGATAAGCACGTTAGCCAAGCGGCGGTTGATAACTGGAAACGGCAGCGCGGTTACGATTTACCGTTATTGTGGAATGAGAACGAGCGCGGTCTACAGCAGTTTGAGAGAACGATTTTCTTCGAAAAATCGATCGGTTTATTCATTTTTGACTTTGGTTCCTCTGATAATGGGCGTGATATTGTGGCGGATATCTCACAGCGTATGTGGCCCAGTTTAGCGATTGCAATCCCATCACTTATATTCGGTGTGTTAGCCAATATCACCTTCGCTTTATTATTAATTTTTTACCGCGGCAGTTACTTGGAATCAGCCGGTTTGTTTGTCTGTATTGCGTTGATGTCTATCTCAGGCTTGTTTTACATTATTGCTGGGCAATATTTCGTGGGGAAATTGCTCGCGTTAACGCCCATTTCGGGCTATGCACCGGGTACCGATGCGTTTAAATTTATCGTCTTACCGGTGTTTATTGGTATCGTGGGCGGTTTAGGCTCGGGTGTGCGTTGGTATCGAACCTTGTTTTTAGAAGAGGCGGCAAAAGATTATGTGCGTACCGCTAAAGCGAAAGGCTTATCCGAGCTACAGCTGTTATTTAGACACGTATTAAAAAATGCGATGATCCCGATCCTAACCGGTATTGTGGTTATTTTGCCGTTATTATTTATGGGTAGCTTAATTACCGAGTCGTTTTTTGGCATCCCTGGTTTAGGCAGTTATACGATTGATGCGATTAGCAGCCAAGACTTTGCGATTGTCCGCGCAATGGTTTTTTTGGGTTCTTTTTTATACATTATTGGCCTGTTGTTAACGGATATTTCATACACCTTCGTTGACCCACGGGTTAGATTAGACTAATGCTAAGTTTATTGTGGACGGATTATCTTATTTTTGGCTTAGTGATCGGCTGCATTGCGCTGGTGTTTAATGCGCGTCGAAAATTACACTTACGCCGCCCTTGGCAGAAAGTGTTCAATAGCCGAGTCGGTGTCATATCGTTAACCGTATTACTGGTGTTTTTACTGATAGGTTTATTAGATTCCAGCAGGGTTCAATATCAGCCGGTGGCCGAATCACCGGAGGCTAGTCAGCAAAGCGAGGTGTTAAGTGTTTTAGATATTCTGCTGAGCCCGCTACGCACTCGGGTGGAAAAAACCTATTCTGAACCCTTTGCGCATACAGCCTACGCGAAGGAAATGGTCGCGGATGATATGGGCAATAAACAATGGGTGTACCCACGGTTAAAATTTGCCGGCGCACACTTGGCGAAGCCTGAGCTTGAAAAAAGTGCAGATATTATAAACAAGGGCTTAAAAGGGCTGTTATATGGCGGTTTGTTTTGGTTGGGTTTACTGTCAGTTGTTTTGTTCAGCAGTAAAAATTGTTCTTACCGAGCCAGTTCGAAGGGTAAAAAAACGGCTTTATTAAGTTTGTTAGCCATTTTCTGCGTGGTTGGTGTATTGGCTCACTTAGCTCCCTATTATCACGTGTTGGGCACCGATAAGGTAGGCGAAGATGTGCTCTATCAAGCCATAAAAAGCATTCGAACCGGCCTTGTTATCGGCGTTATCACCACCATCGTGATGCTACCCATTGCTATCAGCCTCGGTTTATTGGCGGGCTTTTTCAGGGGCTGGGTGGATGACCTTATTCAGTATTTGTATACCACCTTAAGCTCTATCCCCGGGGTGTTATTGATAGCCGCGGCTATATTGATGGCGCAAGTCTATATGGCGAATAACCCCGAATTATTTACCAGCGTAGAAGATCGAGCCGATATGCGTTTATTACTGCTGTGTTTGATCTTAGGTATTACCAGTTGGACAGGCCTTTGCCGTCTATTACGCGCGGAAACACTTAAAATACGTGAAATGGATTATGTGCTGGCGGCGCAAGCGGTGGGGGTTAGCCGTTTACAGATTTTAAAACAGCACGTACTGCCGAATGTGATGCACTTGGTGATGATTACCGTGGTGCTAGACTTTAGCGGCTTGGTGCTGGCAGAAGCGGTGCTCTCGTATATCAATATCGGGGTTGATCCCTCATCGTATAGCTGGGGCAATATGATCAATAGTTCGCGTCTGGAGATGGCGCGTGAACCCATCGTTTGGTGGTCCTTGGTGGCGGCCTTTATTTTTATGTTTAGCTTGGTGTTGGCGGCGAATTTATTTGCCGATGTGGTGCGTGATGCTTTCGACCCAAGAGAAACCAGTTAACCGAGTGCACCAGTTAATGGCACTTTCTTTCATCATACATAGTAGATTTAATAATGAATAAATATGTTTTCCACACCGACCACTTATCTGAGCAGCAGCAGAAAATCATCCAAACGCAGTTCGCTCAAGCGGCAAAACAGCTCGATGGTTTTTATACCTTAGAATCGGATGCGCAGCCTGATTTAACGCTTATTCGTCAGCAATTAGACTGCGACGTAAACCGACTACCGGCAAACTTTCAGGGTGATCAAGTACGCTTATTGGTGACGGATATGGATTCAACCTTAATTTCTATTGAGTGCATCGATGAGATAGCCGATATGTTGGGGATTAAGCAGCAGGTGTCTGCGATTACCGAAGCGGCTATGCGCGGTGAACTCGATTTTGCCGAGTCGTTAACCCAACGTGTAGCCCTGCTAAAAGGGTTGCCAGAAAGCGACTTGCAACGCGTTTATGATGAACGGCTAAGCCTCAACCCCGGTGCGGAACAGCTGATTGCTTATTTAAAACAGTCATCTATTAAACTGGCCTTGGTATCAGGCGGCTTCACCTTTTTCACCCATAAACTGAAGCAACGACTAGGGCTAGATTACACCTTAGCCAATACCTTAGAAGTCAAAGACGGTCGTTTAACCGGTAAGGTAGAAGGCGATATTATTGGTGCGCAAGCTAAGGCCGATTTGTTGTTGAAACTATCAGCCGATTTATCCTTACAAACCGACCAGGTCATCGCTATGGGTGATGGTGCGAATGATTTACTGATGATGGATATTGCGGGTTTAAGTGTGGCGTATCACGCTAAACCCACCGTGCAGGAACAGACCCATACACAATTAAACCAAACCGGTCTAGATGCGGTTATCGCGTTAATTAAAGCCTAAGTCGTGGAAACCCCTCTACTGTCAGTTGAAGGTTTAAAAACCCATTTTAAGCAGGCATCGGGCCCGCTTAAAGCAGTCGATGGGCTGAGTTTTGAGATTGCCGAGGGGGAAACCTTTGCCCTCGTTGGTGAGTCGGGCTGTGGTAAGTCAGTATCGGCCTTATCGGTACTGCGACTCTTGCCGAAGAACGCAGGAATTAGTGCGGGTAAGGTACTGTTTCGTGGTGAGGATATCTTACAGCTAGAGGAAAGGCAGATGCGCTCGCTACGAGGGGTGCGTATCTCGATGATATTCCAAGACCCGATGACCTCTCTGAACCCTGTGATGAGTATTGGTGAGCAAATAGCCGAAGCTGTTTTACCGGCTAAAAATCGATCTAGCTCCGAGCTGCAAAAAAAAGTACTCGGCTTGATCAAACAAGTGGGTATTCCCGAGCCTGAGCAGCGTTACCACAGCTTTCCTCATCAGCTATCGGGTGGTATGCGGCAACGGGTGATGATCGCGATGGCGCTCGCCAATGAGCCTGATTTATTGATTGCCGATGAACCCACCACCGCACTAGATGTGACTATTCAAGCACAAATCTTACAATTGCTAAAAGAGCTGCAACAGCAAACAGGGATGGCGCTATGGATTATCACGCATGATTTAGGCATTGTGGCGGATATGGCTGATAGGGTTGCAGTGATGTATGCGGGGCAACTTGTTGAAATAGCAACAAAAGGTGACTTTTTCAAGCAGCCGGCACATCCCTATAGCCGGGCGCTATTTAACGCCTTGCCGAGAATGAATCAGCGTGAACAGAGTTTAATCAATTTACCGGGGATGGTGCCCGCCCTCAGTGCTGAGTTTATCGGTTGTCGTTTTGCCGAGCGCTGCGTGGATAAACAAAGTGTTTGTACAAACACAAACCCTATCGATTGGCAGCAAGTGGTTAATGGCCATCAGGCGCGCTGTCTGCGTTTGACTGAGTTGTCAGCATTACAGCAGGCTGAAACAAGGGAAACTCCGTTGAATTCGCCCGACTTGACGGCTAAAGACTCATTAGTGGTGAAAGATCTAAAAATACATTTCCCGATTAAAAAAGGCTTATTAAAGCGCACCGTTGGCCATATCAAAGCGGTCGATGGGGTTAGTTTTGAACTCAAACCCGGCACAACCACTGCCTTAGTCGGTGAGTCGGGTTGCGGTAAAAGTACCTTGGGTAAAGGCTTGCTCAAATTACTGCCGCTAACGGCGGGGGACGTTGTCTACCAGGGGAAGAATTTAAGCGAATTATCGGAAAAAGAATTTCGCCCTTATCGCGAACAATTACAAATTATCTTCCAAGACCCGTTCTCGGCGATGAACCCACGAATGTTAGTGGGCGCTATGTTAGAGGAGGGGGTGCGTGCATTAAAACCCAATATGAACGATTTAGAGCTGGAACTGCTAACGGATGGTTTATTGGAAAAGGTGGGTTTAGACCCCGCGGTAAAATCACGTTATCCACACGAGTTCTCAGGGGGGCAGCGCCAGCGCCTTTGTATTGCGCGAGCACTGGCGGTGAAGCCCTCGGTTATTATTTGTGATGAACCCACCAGTGCCTTAGACGTTTCAGTGCAGGCGCAGGTATTAAATCTATTGCAAGAATTACAAAGAGAGCAGGGACTAAGCTACTTATTTATCAGTCACGACTTATCGGTGGTGTCCTATTTAGCCGATACCGTAGCCGTTATGTACCTAGGGCGGATCGTTGAATACGGTAGTGTACAAGAGGTACTTAATACGCCAGCGCACCCTTACACCCAGGCACTGATCGACGCCATTCCGCAATACGACAGCAGCCGGCAGGCTAAATTTATAAAACTGCCGGATGATATGCCGTCAGCAGTAAACCCACCGAGCGGCTGTCATTTTCACGCGCGTTGCCCCGATGTGATGGCTGACTGCCAACGTTTAAGCCCGCCAGAGATACAGCTGAGCGGTAGCCACAAGGTGAGTTGCTTAAAGTACCAGCCGCAATAAGCCGTCTTTAAGAGCGGGTTACGTCGACGACAATCTTCAGCGTTTGCCCAGGTTTTAGGTACTTCTTCTGTAGCAGGTTCCATTGCCGTAAATCACGCACGCTGACTTTAAATTTCTTTGAAATAAGGTACAGGGAATCACCGTTACGCACCGTATAACGAATGGTTTGGTTTTTATTTGAGTGGGTTAATAAGGATTTTGAACTGGCGTGCTTGCTCCAAATGATCAATTTCTGCCGTAACGCTAAGGTGTCGCCAGGGGCCATCGCATTCCACTGGGCCAATTGACGAACGGAGACCTTATGTTGTTTGGCGATGGACCAGAAAGAATCACCGGCTTGCACAAAATATTCTAATTTATGGCCGCGCTGTGAGCGGTTGATGATGGCTTTTTTACGCATCCCTTCGCTATTTGAATAGAGCGTATTGTTATAGCTAGCCGTTGGTATTAGTAGGTGTTTCCCCGCACGAATGGTGTTGTTGGCTAGTTTATTGGCGAGCATTATCTGCTGGTTGGTGGTGTGGTAGCGTCGAGAAATATGTCCCAAGGTTTCACCGGCCTTAACCTGGTGACGAATCCATTTTAAACGTTGTGAGTCGGCGAGTGTGGCCAGCTTCAAACTAAAACTTTCGGCGTGCTGTTGGGGGATTAATAAATAGTGTGGGCCGTGCGGACTAGTGGCCCATTGGTTGAAGGCGGGGTTCAGTTCGTACAATTGTTCAATGCTGATCTCAGCGAGTTCGGCGGCACGCGCGAGATCCAGCTGTTTTGTGATATCAACTCGGCTGAAAAATGGGGCATTCGGAATGTCGCGTAGTGGCACCTTGTATTTTTCCGCATTCGCTAAGATGGTTGCAATGGCGATGAGCTTGGGTACATAGTTTTCAGTTTCTTGGCGTAGTGTTAAGGCCCAGAAATCGTGGTTTTTGCCGAGTCGTTTGTTGCGTCGAATCGCTGATGAAACGGTGCCGCCGCCTGCGTTATAACCGGCCAATGCGAGTTGCCAATCGTTATCGAAGCGTTTTGATAATTTAGTTAAGTAGTTCAATGCTGCGTGGGTGGAGCGATAAACGTCGCGCCGACCGTCATACCACCAGGTTTGTTGTAAACCAAAAGCGCGGCCGGTCGAAGGAATAAACTGCCATAAACCAGCGGCCCTGCCGTGAGAATAGGCGAAGGGTTTGAACGCACTTTCGACCACCGGCAATAAGGCCAGCTCACCGGGAATTTGGCGTTGTTCAATTTCATTAACGATGAAATACAGGTAAGGCTCGGCATTTTTTTGCACACGGGCCAAGTAGGACGGGTGTTTAAGGTACCAATTTATTTGTGCCTGAATACGATTATTGTCAACGGCTGGGAATTGATAGAGGGCGAAGAGGCGCTGCCATAACGTTTCCTTGACGGTTAGCGGTGGTTCGATTTGAGCGATACTCGGCTCGGCCGTTAAGGTTACAGGCTCGCTGTGTTTTTTGAGTGCTACTCGCTTGTTTCCGTTGGGCTCAGCCACCTTCGGCGGGGTCAGGTTTACTGATGAGCAGGAGAGGAGAGCGCTAAGACTGGCAAATAAAAGGAATTTAAGTATTTTATTTGTGATTGAATATTGCATTGAGTTAAGCTAGCTAGGGAAAATTAAAGCTGCCAATTATAGTGTGTTTAAACTATGCCGGATCAATATAATTCTCATAATAAGGCCACGATCGAACTTCGCCATTGGTTTGAAACGCCGATCGGGGCGGTTTATCGGCACGCGGAAGCGGCTTTATTGAGTAAAAAATTGAGTGAAAACTTTCGTGCTGAGGTATTGCAGCTCGATTTTGTTGGTTGGGAAGATGAGTTTCACCAAGCGATGCGTTTTTCTCATTATACGATTCTAGACACACAAAGCTCGGGGAGTACCGAGTACACGCGGGTAGTGGCGGAGTCTGAGGATTTGCCCATTGATACCCACAGTATCGATATTGTGATCATGCCGCATACTCTTGAGTTCGAAAAAAATCCGCACCGTGTGTTGCGTGAAGTGAACCGAGTACTGAAGCCCGAAGGCATTATCCTATTAACCGGCTTTAACCCCTGGGCTTTCTGGCATTTGCCACGTTTTTTACCGAGGGCAAAAAATAAACTACCGTGGAATGGGCGTTATATCAGTCGTTATCGGGTGGTCGATTGGCTTGAATTATTAAATTTTAAAATCGAAGTTAGCCAAGGTTGTTGCCTGTTTCCCTTGTTAATTAAAAAGAAAAATGAACAATGGCAAAAAGTATTTGAGATAATCGGTGCTTGGCTGCCTTTTTTACCGGCAGCCTATTTTGTGATGGGGGTTAAGCGTGTATCGGGTGGCACGCCACTGTTTCATCGGAAGTATTTGCAAAATAGATTTATCGCCCCACCCTTCGCAAAACCAGCAATACGCAGCATACATGACAACAGAAAACGTACAAATCTATACTGACGGCGCATGCCGTGGAAATCCTGGCGTTGGTGGCTGGGGAGCAACCCTCAGTTATAACGGCAAATTGAAAGAAATATACGGCGGTGAACAAGCAACAACCAATAATCGAATGGAAATGATGGCGGTTATTAAGGCCTTAGGCGCGTTAACAAAAGCCAGTGAGGTGACCTTGCATAGCGATTCAAAATACGTGTTGCAAGGGATTAACGATTGGATGCCGAATTGGAAAAAGAAAAATTGGAAGACGGCGGCGAAAAAGCCGGTCAAAAACGTCGACTTATGGAAACAAATTGACCAGCTGATGCAGGGGCATAATATAGACTGGGTGTGGGTGAAGGGACACAGTGGTAACCCTGGGAATGAGCGGGCCGATGAACTGGCTAACCTAGGTATCGATAACTTATGAGACAGGTCATACTCGATACCGAAACCACCGGGCTTGAACCCAAGCAGGGGCACCGGATTATTGAGGTCGGTTGTGTTGAATTAATAAACCGGCGGTTAACCGGCAATAATTTTCATTATTACCTAAATCCACAGCGAGAGATTGATGAAGGCGCGGTTGAGGTGCACGGTTTAACCAGTGAGTTTTTGGCTGATAAACCCCTCTACGAAGATATCGCCAGCGAGTTGTATGATTACTTAAAGGGCGCGGAAGTCGTTATCCACAACGCGGCGTTCGACGTGGGTTTTATTAATCACGAATACCGCTTGATGGGGTTTGATCAGCCTGATATGCGCGATTGGTGCGAGGTCAGCGACTCGTTATTGATGGCGAGGAAGAAGTTCCCCGGTCAACGTAATAGTTTGGATGCGCTGTGTAAGCGTTTTGATATCGACAATAGCCAGCGTCAATTGCACGGCGCCTTGCTGGATGCTGAGATTTTAGCCGACGTCTACCTGATGTTAACCGGTGGCCAACATTCGTTGTTTGCCGAAGAGGCGGAGATGGATGTAACGCTGGAGAAAAAATCGTTTGATGAAAACCGACCGCGCTTAGCCGTTGTTAAAGCGACGTCGGCTGAAATAGAACAGCACTTAGCGCGCATCGAAGCAATAAAAAAGGCCTCCGGTGGTGTTTGTATTTGGCAATAAGGCGTATGCTGATAGGCGTAAGTAAGGAGTTATAGTATGCGCAAGTATTTTCTTTTTCAGCCCAACATTGCCGTGCTCATCTGCCTGCTCAGTGCGGCCTTTGCTAATTGTTTTGCCGGCGATATTGTAACGACCTTAACCCGTGCGGATCTTGCTAATAATAAACACACTCAGTCGAATAATTATTTAACGGCCAAGCAAGCCTATCAAGCGTTAACGGCAGATTCAAAACCGCTCATATTCATCGATGTTAGAACACGTGCGGAGGTCGAGTTTGTCGGTTCGCCGTTGTTGGTGGATGCGCTAATTCCTTATTTACAGAATGATTTTACCGTCTGGGATGATAAAGAACGGCGTTATCAGAAAACAATCAATGCTGATTTTGCGGTTGAACTCGCTCAGGCATTACGGCAAAAAGGCTTGGGTCAACAGGCAGCGTTGATTTTTATTTGTCGATCCGGATCACGTAGTTCAAAAGCGGCCAACCTAGCCACAAAACTGGGTTATACGCAGGTCTATACCGTGGTCGATGGTTTTGAAGGTGATAGGGTAAAAAGCGGCTCGGTTAGTGGTCAACGTGTGCTCAATGGCTGGAAAAACAGTCAGTTACCTTGGGTTTATTAGGCGAATATTATGGGTGAACACTGGGAAAAATATGATAATTGGGACGCGGCTGAAAACGCTTGGGATCAGCGCGCTCATCGCTTGCAAAAAACACAGCCGATAAAACAGCTGGTATCGATTCCAGAACTGCCGGCGATACGGCCTAAAACCAAAAAGAATTTACGTTGGAAGGCGTTAAATTATTTGGCTAAATACGACGAAGAAAAGTTCTTTATTCGTTATTTTTTCTCCAATCCTCTGAAGCACGGCTACAACCTGTTACGTTCCTATTTAACCCCGTTACCCTTTAAGCGCGATAAAGACTTTTTTTTCTATGGTCTTAAAGACGAGGATGAGTTTAAAACTATTCTAGCTAAGCCCGATAGTTTATTGATCATAGGTTTTTCGTATTGTCATAAACCCTTTGAGTGCCCGTCAAAACGCTTTACCCAAGACTGTATTCACGACCTCAATAACCCCGTTTGCGGACAATGTTTCATTGGTAAGTGTGTGCATAGCCTGCCAGCAAAGCGGGTGTTACCGGTGTTTATTACCACCGTGCATCAAATTGGCGAAGTGATCGTACGCCAAGTACAAAAATACCCGAAACTAGAAGTGACCTTTCTTATCACCGCCTGTGAAATGACCCTGCAAATGTTTGGTGATTGGGGCAATATGATGCGGGTACGGGGTGTAGGGATACGCCTAGGTGGGCAAATTTGTAATACCATGAAGGCTTTTGTGGCTTCGGAGCATGGGGTTAAACCCGGTATGGCGGTGGTGCTGGATGAGACAAAAAAACGCGTCTTAGACTTGATCCGCTTTAGGCGAGAGCAATAAAAGACAATAGGTTTTTTTATTAAGGTTAAACGATTTTGAACCACAGAGTACAGCTGTTTACGTAGTGGTTTTTCTCGGTGAACTCCGTGTCCTCGGCAACTGCTCCATGCGTTGCTCTACTACCTACGTCCTTGTAGGCATCTGTGGTAA
>Ga0209826_1000747_pt1 | contig 23282 bp, 19 predicted proteins | sample GOMGulsemesocosm_5_FD_184637 | JGI IMG/M metagenome (GOLD analysis project Ga0209826, IMG submission 184637) | Methane-oxidizing microbial communities from mesocosms in the Gulf of Mexico - GOM15C Gulf of Mexico (SPAdes) (version 2) | ecosystem: Environmental > Aquatic > Marine > Cold seeps... | reverse complement strand
TTAGTAAAATATTATGTTTATATCAAAATCTATTTTAATCGCTTTGTTATTTTTCTGTTCAACATTAGCATCGGCTTTATCTATTGTTGCTAAAGAAGAGGCACCTTATATTGGAAATGAATTACCTAATAAAGGGTTATCAATTGATATTGTAAATACTGTGCTTTTGCGAGCAGGGTATGAAACTGAAGTTATTTTTGAAACTTGGCCTCGTAGTTATGAGGGGGGTGAAATTGGTATTTATGATGTGATTGGATCCATTTGGAAGACGGCAGAAAGAGAGCAGTATTTTGTTTTTAGTGATGCTTATCTTTTTCATGAAATCAAGTTTATCAAGCGAAAAAAAGATACAAGTATTAAATTTGACACTATAAGTGATCTGGATGGGTTGGTTGTAGGTATACTTAAAAATTATGAATATCAAAAGGACTTTTCAAATTCCAGAAACATCATTAAACTTCAGCAAAACCATTTGATACAAAACCTTTTGTTTTTAACTCAAGAGCAGGTTGATGTGACGGTAGGAGATGTGCGTAAAATTCAGTATGAAATCAATAAATATATGAAAAGCAAAATGAAAGATCTAGAGTTTTTGCCTCAGCCCTTAAATAAGCAGGGCGTTCATATTGCTGTAAGTAAATCTAATCCAAAGCATAAAGAAATTATTGATAAATTTAATGAAGTAATAAAAGCAATGAAAAGTGATGGTAGTTATCAAGAAATTATAAAAAAACATCAGCAATTATATTGAGACCAGTATTGAAGATGGAGCCGCTTCCTAGGGCAATAACTGTTGTTTAAAAGCGAGTGTTGCGGTATGAATTGTGATGGCCACTATAATACCTGTAAGCATTATCCCGATGATTGCAATGAAGACTGCTAATGCTCTAGAACTAGGTTTTTCCGGTCTAAAATCACCATAGCCTACTGTGGTTGCAGTGATAAATGTCCAGTATAAGGTGTCAGATTTATTCCATTTTTCAATATGTCCTACCACCATGCCAAGGCAAATAAGGAAGGTGCTTAAGAATGCTAATAAAGGAGATATAAGGTAGAGGGCAATAAAAAATTGATGAAGAAAATTAAATGTAAAATCCATGATATATATTAAGGTGATGATAAGTAGAATTATAAAGTTAAGTTAATTATAATGGAGAGTTCTAGTTGAATGATGTTTTTTGGTAGATAAATAGTACCAATTAGCGCGCAAACTCTTTTAATATAAAGACATGGATTGCATCGTGAAATTCTTTTTTGTTCTTCTTCTAATTAGCAGTTCTTTTTCAATAATTGCCAAGCCAGTTAACATTGGGCTTATTTTTGATGGCAATAAAAAAATAGAGCGCTCACTTATTGAAGAAATAAAGAAAGAAACTATTAAACTCAATGCGGGAGAGTTTAATATTCAATTTCCTACTGACAAAGTGATTACAACGAATAGAGAAATCGATAGTATTCAGTCTGCCATTAATAATCTAAGCCAGGATAAGTCAGTTGATATTATTATTGCACACGGCCTTCTTGTATCAAATGAAGCAGCCCATTATAAGAAATTATTAAAACCCGTTATTGCTACTTTTGTTGCTGATAGAAAGGTTCAGGAATTTCCGTATAGTGAAGGAACGAGTTTAAAAAAGAATTTCACCTATATAAATAATAGTTATAGTGTAGACCGAGATTTGCGCCAGTTCCATGAGTTAATAAATTTTAAAAAGCTTTTACTCCCCATGAATCCGGTTATGTTCAATAGTTTACCTGGGTTGAAGGACATGCTAAATCCAGTACAACAAGAGTTAGGTTTTAGTATTGATTTTTATCCTGTTAACAGTACATTAACAGAAGTCTTAGAAAATATGCCAGCAGATATTGATGCTGTCTATATGCCTCCACTTGCAGGGTTTTCAGATCAAGAATTAAGCGCCTTTGCTCAAGGATTGATAGATAAAAAACTACCTAGTTACTCATTATGGGGTAGGGATGATTTAAAGCTGGGATTTATGGCCACATCAAATGGCAGTGAGATTGATTCACTTCGATTTTCCCGACGCGTGGCTTTAATAATACAAAGTATTTTATTGGGAACCCCTCCATCAACCATTAAAGTTGATCTTCAGCAACCTGCAAAATTAGCGATCAACCAAAAAACAGCGCATGCGGTAGGCTTTTACCCCGGGAGGCAGTTACTAGAAAGTGCGGAAGCGTTATTTAATGATAGTGTCGCGCAAGGCAGTTTTCTTAGCTTGGCAGATGCAATGCGTCAGGCTGCTGCTAAAAATTTGGCTTTAGCAGTAGGCGAGCTTAATATTGCGCAAGCAGAAGACTTGGTTGATGTGAATCGTTCAGCTTTATTACCTCAATTGAGCGTTGGTTTATCTGGAACACAGATAGATGCACGTCGAGCTGGTATTCAACAATCTGAACAGAGTGCCGATGTTGAATTAAATTTATCCCAATTAGTTTACTCAGAGAGTGACTGGTCTAACTATGATGTAGCCAAACTACTAAAACAAGCTGAAGAAGAAGGGTTTAAGGCTCAAACGTTGGATATAATGGGAGCAACAGCAAGTGCCTATTTTAGAGTGTTATCGGCGCAAGCTATTGAAAAAGTTAGGCAGGGCAATTTAAAGGTAAGTCAGGCTAATTTGGAATTAGCAAAAATGCGCTTAAATATTGGTTATTCCAGTCGGGCTGATGTTTTGCGTTGGCAAAGTGTGATTGCCACGGACACCAGTCAAGTGTATTTAGCGCAAGCAGAAAAAGAACAGTTAGAAACGGAACTAAAGCGTTTATTGCATATGGATTTAACCGATTCAGTTTTAGTGTCGGGTACCAGCTCCGCCTTACATGTAAAAAAATTACAAACTGAGCCATTTAATGTGTATTTTGACCATATCATTAAATATCGTCAGCTTCTGCAATTTGAAATTGATCGAGCCATAAATAATTCACCTGAATTGAAACAGGTTTCCCATTTTATTGATTCGTCACGTCGTCAGCTTGATGCTAGAAAACGCGCTTATTATATTCCAGATATTAATATTAATGCTCGATTCGGCCAAAATATTGATCAAGGGGGACGAGGCAGGAATAATCGTTCTTTGCAAAAAGACGAATGGGCTGTGGGTTTGCAGGCAAGTTTACCTTTGTTTACCAGTGGAGCAAGGTCGGCTGAAGTCTCACGGGCTAGTCATGCCTTAAACCAAGATAAGACTAGCCATGCTCAGTTAAATGAAAGTGTTGAAGCACGAGTGAGGTCCGCCTTACAAAGAGCAAAAGGAAGTTTTCCAACTGTTCGATTATCAAAAGATGCGGCACTTGCTGCCGAGGAAAACTTTAAAATGGTGAGTGATACTTATGCTCAGGGTCAGGTTTCGATTACTTCATTGATTGATGCTCAAAATGCAGCACTTTCGGCAAAGCTAGATTCTGTTGAAGCTTTATATTCTTTTATGATTGATTGGGTGGAAGCACAGCGATCTACTGCAGATTTTGATGTATTTTTATCAGTTGATGGATTAGATAAGTGGTATCAGGCATTAACAGTTAATAGCCAAGGCGTACCAGCTAAGCTACATTAATATTTGAATTGTAACTGCTCACTTAATTTCTGTAAGTCAAAGGGAGGAATAAAATAATGCTCTTTTGCAATATTTCTTTTCTTTATACTCAATGCTCAATGAGAGAAAAAATAAGGAAGAAGAGTTTTTTCACCCCTCATCCCAACCTTCTCCCCTGAAAGGGGGAATGAGCTAAGAGCTACATTTTAACTGGCTGAGTAGTTGATTTTTTTTGCAATTGAGTGCTTTACATATTAATTAAATTTTAAGGAATAAAATGTTTATAAACAACCGATCGTTAACTACGGTTCTTCTCTGTGCGTTTATTTTGAGTGGTTGTGGTGAAGAACCTGTAGAACAAAAGCAGCGATTGAGACATGTCAAATTTCTTCTGGTTAAAGCTAATACAGCAGGGCAAATGCGGACTTATTCGGGTTTGGCCAAGGGGCAACTGGAAGCAGATTTAAGCTTTAAACTGGCAGGTACTGTTTATTCTAAACCGGTTATCGTAGGTGATACGTTAAAAAAAGATCAGCTTATTGCTCAGCTTGAACCTTCACAATATGAATTACAAGTTCAACAAGCACATGCAACTTTAGCTCAGGCTAGAGCATCCATGCGCAATGCTATAGCCACTTTTGAACGACTAAAAGGCTTGTATGAAAATAATAATACCTCTCAAAACGAGTTAGATGCAGCTAGAGCCTCGGCAGAATTTAGTCAGGCTCAAGTTCAGGCTGCACGTAAGGGTATGGAATTAGCCCAATTAAATTTATCCTATACACGTTTAAAATCGGCAGCAGCCTGTGAAGTCGCTCAAACCTATGTGGAAATAGATGAAAATGTGGCGAGTGGACAAGTCATTGCTAAAGTCAGTTGTGGTCGTGCGATGGATGTTGAAATTGGAATACCAGCTCGTTATGTTGCCACTGTAAATAAAGGGATGGAGGCAAATGTTATTTTTAGTTCTTTACCCGATAAAAAGTTTTCTGGCCTAGTTTCTGAAGTGGGTGGGGTATCAAGTAGTGGAGGAGCTACTTTCCCTGTAAAAGTGGAACTTGAAAATAAGGATAATGATATTCGATCAGGGATGGCCGCTGAAGTCACTTTAAATTTTGCATCGCAAATGGCTGAGCAACATATTGTAATACCTGCTATTGCAGTGATAGAAGAAGGCACTACCCGTTACGTATATCTTCTTGAAAAGTCGCAAAAAGAAAAAGTTAATGTGATTAAAAAAGTATCGGTGACTATTGGGGAGTTAACCGCTAATGGCATAGAAATAATTAAAGGTTTGAAAATAGGTGATAGGGTTGTTACCGCAGGAGTGAGTGTTATTCGTGATGGATTGGAAGTAAGGGCTGAACAATGAATTTTACAGGGATTGCTTTTCGTTTTGACCGCGTTGTTTATGTATTGACTGCATTGTGTGTACTGAGTGGTCTCAATGCTTATTCTGATTTACCAAAAGCACAAGACCCAGGTTTTACTATACGTACTGCTACAGTGACAACTATGTTGCCTGGCGCTAGCCCTGAACGGATTGAGTTGTTGGTAACAGATAAAATTGAAAAAGTGGTACAGGAAATACCTGAATTAGATCAAGTAAGGTCAGAATCTCAAAATGGTGTGTCAATAATTTATGTTGATATTAAAGAAAGTTATCGTGATATGCGGCCTATTTTTGATAATTTACGCCGTAAAATTGATGATATAACCGATTTGCCTGATGGTGTAGTCGGCCCCTTTATTAATGATGAATTTGGTGATGTATTTGGGGTTCTGTATGCACTATCTGGAGAAGGCTTTAGTTATGCTGAATTAAAAGAGTTTGCAGATGATTTTCGTAATCAGGTACTTAAAATTCCAGCAGTAGCCAAGGTTGAGATGGATGGTGTACAGGATGAAGTCATTTATGTTGAATATAATAATGCCCGATTAAGTGAGCTAGGTATTTCCCCTTTACAGTTAAGCAATACCTTATCTTCTGCCAATATTTTACGCCCTGGAGGCGATATAAAAGTAGGGATAGAGCGTATCTCTCTTGAGCCCAGTGGCAACTTTGACTCTTTAGAAGATGTGCGTCGCATGGTGATTGAAATCCCAGGACAATCTGATGTGGTTTATCTGGATGATATAGCTAAAATTTATAGAGGCTATATAGATCCTGTTAAAAGCAAAACCCATTTTAACGGTGAACCCGTTATTGTTTTAGAAATTTCGATGCAAGAGGGAGGAAATATTATTCAATTGGGAAATGATCTTAAAACTCTGGTACCAGACTTGGAGCAAAACTATCCCTTAGGCATTAAAATAAGACCGATTTTCTTTCAACCTGATCTGGTGACGGACTCAATTAGTAGCTTTATGAATAACCTTATTCAGGCTGTTGCTATTGTTATGATTGTTATGTTGGTGTTTCTTGGTTTTAGAACGGGGATAGTGGTATCTATTCTGATTCCTATGACAGTTACAGTGTCTTTCCTGTTAATGCAGGTGTTTGAAATAACCATTAACCAAATATCCTTAGCCGCATTAATTATTGCCCTTGGTTTATTGGTTGATAATGCTATTGTGATTGTTGAAAGTATTATGGTGCGGCTGGAACAGGGAATGGACAGTACAACAGCTGCCATTGAATCAGGCAAAGAATTAGCTGTTCCATTATTGATTTCTTCATTAACCACGGCCGCTGCTTTTTTAAGTATTTTTCTGGCTGAGTCCTCTATTGGAGAATATACTGCTGATATTTTTAAAGTAAATACCATTGCATTACTATCATCCTGGGTTTTGGCTATGACCATTATTCCTTTGATAGCTAAAAAAATGGTCAAAGTATCTGCTAAGAAAGAAGATGATGATAGTTATGACTCGATTATGTATTCAAGTTACCGAAAAATCTTAATCCCAGCATTAAAAAATCGGCTGATATTTTTGTTAATTGTTGTTAGTCTTTTTGTATCTGCAATCTATGGATTAGGTTTTGTATCAAAAGTATTTATTCCTCCCACCACTAATCCTATTATTAATGCCAAATTTGATATGCCTAGAGGCACAGCAATAGAAACTACCGAAGCCATGGTGATTGATATAGAAACCTTTATGCAGAAAAACCTAATGGTTTCTAAGCAAGATAAAGAAGAGGGTAAACAAGGTTTGCTCCATTGGGTAAGCTTTATAGGGAAGGGGGTGCCTCGGTATATGTTATCTGCAGCGCCTGAACCCGAAAACCCATACCATAGTAGTATGATATTGATCACTACCGATCATTTGATTATTCCAGAAATTATTGAAAAAGTGACGAATTATGTCACTGACAAATATCCTGATTTACAAATGCAAATGAAAAAGCTGGAAAATGGGTCTCCTATTGAATACCCAGTCGCTATTCGTATTTCTGGGCCTGACTTTGATGGCCTGTATGAGATTATGGAGCCTATGAAAGAAAAGTTATTATCGTTATCCGGCGTACAAGATGTACAGGATGACTGGGGAATTCGTAGCAAAAAATTAAAAATAGAAGTTAATCAAGAGCAGGCAAGAAGAGCTAAAGTGAGTAGTGAAGATGTTGCTATCTCTCTGCAGACAGGGCTAACGGGATTAGAGCTTACCCAATATAGAGAGAATGATTTATTAATTCCTGTGACTTTACGCTCTGTGATGGCAGATAGACAAGATATTGGTAAACTGGAAGGAATGACTGTGTATTCCAGCAGTAGTGGTGAAAATGTACCATTAAAGCAAATTGCTTCTGTCAATATGGATTGGCAATACAGTATTATTCGTCGCACAAATCGCGACCGAACCATTACAGTTAATGCCAAATTATTACCTGGAGTGACGGCAACTACTATTAATGAGGTCTTTAATCCATGGTTAGAAGAAAATGTAAAAACCTGGGATTATGGTTATAGTTTTGAGTTGGGGGGAGAGGCTGAAGCTTCGGGTGATGCTAATCAATCTATTGCGGAGAAGTTACCCATATCAGGCATGATTATTCTGTTGTTGCTGGTAGGCCAATTTAATTCAATTCGCAAACCTGTGATTATTTTAACCACCATACCTTTAGGAATTATTGGGGTAACTATAGGCTTGTTAATTGCTAATTCTGTATTTGGGTTTTTTACCATATTAGGGATCATTTCACTCTCTGGCATTATTATTAACAACGCCATTGTATTGATTGACAGAATAGAAATTGAATTAACAAATGGACGGACTGAAATAGAAGCCATTGTGGTAGCAACACATCAAAGATTACGCCCCATTTTATTAACGACCGCTACAACTATTGGCGGCATGTTGCCTTTATGGATTTCACAAGATCCCATGTTTGAAACTATGGCTGTATCCATTATCTTTGGCTTAGCATTTGCAACCTTGTTAACTTTGGTGATGGTGCCAGTATTATATAGTTTGTTTTTTCGGGTGAACTTTAAAGGCTACCAATATCCCTCTTTAACATTATGAAACATAATATGGCCTCTATGCAGCGAAGCGAAATCAAGGGTTTTTACGATGAACAATAAAATTAAACTTAAATTTGTCAGCTTAATAGCGATAACTTTGTTACTTTCAGCATGTCAATCGGCTCCAATAAAACAAAAAGTGGAAGTTGAATGCCAAGAACCTCGATCTGAAATATGTACCCGACACTTTAAACCTGTTTGTGGTGTTTTTTCAGAAGGGGGTAGAAAAACCTATTCAAATGATTGCACCGCTTGTGCTGATAAAGCCGTGCAAGGCTTTAATGAAGGAAAGTGTGTTCAATAAAAAAAGCTAGATTAGTTTTCTTTACACATCCATGTGTTAGTCGAGGATAAGTGATGGCTATTAATTTAACAGCATCTTATCCTGTAACCCCTTAAACGCTTCGGGAAGAGAATCAGCCATATGCGTTTGTCGATTCATAGAAACAATGACTTTTGCAAGGCTTGGAAATCCTTGGTCTGAAGTGGATTCTAGGTAAAGCGGTTGGATGTAAATGATACTATGGTCAATTGGAATAATAATTGTTCGGCCATATAGAACCTTAGATCCATGCTGATCCCATAAACTGAGCTGGCTTGAAATATCAGGGTTTTGATGCATTAGTGCACTAACCTGAGCAGGCCCTTCTACTTGTAATGTATTCGGTAATTTATAGATAAAAATATCATCCTGATAATGCTCATCACAATGCGAGGTATTTAAGCAGCCAGCAAGGGCAATAGTGTTTAAGTTATCACGGCCAATGGGAGATAAGGGGCTGACTAATACAAATTTTTGACGTTCTTCAAGTTGAGTATTTGTTAGTTCTTCTATATCAATAGTTAAATAATAAGGCGTTACCGTTTTATCACCCATTTTTGCAAATTCCAGCGCATCACTTTGTTGATAAAAAACGCTGGGGTCTTTCTGGTGGTATTTACTGTATAGCTTCATTTGTAAGCTAAACCAGTCTTTTGGGTAGCTAAAATGTTTAATCATCGCTTGAGGTGCATCTGTTATATCTTTAAATAATGAAGGATATAAACGCTGGTAGGTTTTGATGATGGGGTCTTGCTTATCAGCTACATAGAAATTTACAGAACCATTATAAGCATCGACAATAATCTTGACAGAATTTCGGGCATAGTTAAAAGCTTGGTCTGCCGAATCGTCTTTATTCAAAGTGATCGGTTTAACTAAAGGATATTTATTTGAGTAAGTATAAGCATCGATGACCCAGTAAATTTTTTTATTGGATAAAACAGGGTAAGCATCTTTATCCAAGTGTAAAAAAGGAGCAATGGCTTTGATGCGTTTATAAATATTTCTACGTACCAGAATTCGACTATTACTATTGATACCTGTAGCAAATAATATTTTTGAGTCTTTAAAAAAACTGGAAACAATTGTTCTTTGAAGTATTGTTGAAAGGGGCATGCCGCCAGAGCCTTTATAGTCAGTACTTAGGTCACCACTAGATTTGTTATCATTTGTTAACGACTCCGTGTTAGGTACGATGGCATAGGTATAATCGGCTAGCCCATAATAAATCTCTGCTTGCTCAGTTTTTAATTTATCTGTTTGTGTGGATTGACCAAAGTCTTGAATAAGCCATTGTATTGGCTTATTTCCCTGTTGTTCTGAAGGTGACATAACCAGTCCATAACCATGGGTATAGACCAAATGTTGATTGCGCCAATTTTGAGCATTTTTAGGCAGGTTTTTATAATCCAGTTCACGTGCAGCTATATTGACTTGAGTATTGCCACTATTTAATGAGTAGCGATCAACAGTAACTGTATTAAAAGTAAAATAGCTACGAATACTTTGTAATTGTTTGTAAACAGGGAGTAATAATTCATTATCCCATACAGGGATGTTGCTTAATTCACGCTGAATTTCAGTACTAAGCTGTGCATTGACAGATTGAGTAATGGGGTAGTCAATTTCGGTAATGTCAGAAAAATTAAAGGCATCAGATGTTGCCTTAATATGATTTTCAATGTATTTAGCTTCAGCAGTTACAGGGTTGGAGCTTACATAATACTGGTCAATAATATTGGGAATAAAATCAACATGTTTGATTGTGGTAATCGATAGATAGAGCAAAACAAAGCCCATAACGACTTTTATCTTTTTTCCGCTATAAAGGCTGTACACAGCACTGCTGATAATTAATAAAAATACCAGAAAGCTTAGCCATATTAATGTTAGTTGATAACTCATTTCTACAAAGCCAGGACCATAAAAAATGGGTAGGTGGCGGTCTTCATAAAGCATATCAATGCGTTCTAAAGTAATAGACCAGGCTTGCAAAGCAACCAGAGTGAAAGCTAAAAAACCAATGTGTAGTTTTGCTCTGTCAGAAATGCCTGAGAGATCTTTATCCTTCTTGTTAGAAAAATAATATTCGCAGCTAACAATAATAAAAATAAGAGAAAAAAACCAAAGCAGTTGAGATTGTATAAGCTGATAAACAGGGTAGGAGAAAAAATAAAAGCTAATATTATTTGAATAGACAGGGTCAGTTAACTCAGAACTGGCACTAAAATAGAACAATAAAAAGGTTTCCCAATCTGTGTAGATAGGGATTAATAATGGGATAGAAATAAGCAGGCAGGTGAGCCATGAAAAATAGCGATGTTTCAGTAGAAAAAAATTGTTTTGACCATTTAAACGGCGTGGAATAGTGACTAAGTTTAGTTGGGCAAGGGTGATAAAAAATATTGAAGAACTGAGAATAACCAGAAAAGCGTAGCTTTCCCTCAATAAAAAATAGGATCCGAAGTCTAGGGAACTGAACCACCATAATTCTAATAAAAAATCGAAGAAAAAATAGGTAGATACGAAGCCAATGATAAGTAAAAAAATACCAACTCTAGAAAGTAACTTCATTTTTTATATCCTTAGTTTTTTTGTTTTTAAAGCACTTTTATTTATTATGTCTGCGTATAGATGTCAGTCATAAATTAATAAAAATTCCCTTTAATATCGTAAAATGCATAAATATTCCTAAATATGTATTTTGGTAAAAAGACCTCAATAAACTAGTTTATCTATAAAACTACTATGTCTTAATACCATCCCTAAATATATTAGGGTAAAGAGTTGAAATATTATAGAATAATAAATCTTATAAAACTATTTGATAGCCTTAATTCGGTTATAGGAAATTGAGTTGCCACTTAGCTCAGTAGCTTGTGATTAAGGTCGTAAATTTATTTATAAGTCCGCCTCCTCCTTTAATTTAATAATAAGGATTATATTAATTGATTAAGACATTAAGCTTTTACCTTTCTCTATTTGTCATGCTTTTTATTACAGCAAGTTGTTCTCTAAATGCCAAGAAACAAATAGTCGGTGAAACCACTCGAATATTAGTTGCTGAAGCTAAGAACAACTATTTGGCAAGAATTGACACAGGTGCCAGAGTTACTCCAATTCATGCTATTAATGTTACTGTTCCTGGCTTGGCTATTCAAATTGCAAATGGTGTGGCTCTGGAATTAAGATTAAAACTGATTGAGAAAGAGAAAAATGTGCAGCGCACGGCAGAAGAACGCGTGAATTATTCTATGCAGGCATTTTGTTAATTCTATTTTTGTTAAAAGAGAGCAGGCAATGAAAAAAATAAATCGATTTTTAGAAAGTATTTACAGTAGGGTTATTATTTATATTCCATCAATATTTTTAGCTATATTGAGTATGAAGTTTTTATATACTTTTTGGTTTGATACTAACAGTGAATCAGTTAATGAAGTACTTGTTGATACCATGAAAATTTGTTCAACCCTCTCTGCCTTAGCATTTTATGCAGGCTATATGACAACAAAAGAACATAAAAAGCCCATTTTTTATATCAATGGTGAAAGGTTCTTTCATGCTGTTGCTATTCTATTTTCGGTTAAGATTTTATTGAAAATGTTTGGTTTTCTTTCTGTTAATATCCATGATGCCTTATTTTTGGTATGCGCACAGAATGGAATAAAAACAATTGCAGTGATTTTTTTACTGTACTCAATTGGTTTAATGTGTGCTGGATTACTAAGCTTGTTAAAAGTTATGCATATGGATTTTAAGCAGAGAGTTCAATTTTAGGGTTCTAAACAATAACGCATACTGATACCCACAGCATCCAAGCATAATTCAAAACCTGTCCTCATTTTTTAACAATGTGGACACGGTCACCATAGGAATCCATGCTAGAACACGGCGCAGCGTTCCGTGACGCGGGAGCTTCACAATTTGCGATCCCACGCAGGAGCGAGGGATCGATCGAGATTAAATCCAATCTTATCCCCTAAAATTCTTGTAAACTGGATTGTAATAGTCAGCTTTTTTTACAGTTACAAAGTCCCTTCCTTTATTTAATTATTTGTTTAAAATAAATGGCTTATGTTTTAAAGGCAATAATAAATATATTTTTTAGTTTTTTTGCATAATCAGATGTGAGGAATGTGTCATGTTTTTTTACAATTAATAAAATTCTTGTCTTGTCTTGGTGTTACTGGTATGTTTTTTGCTTTTATATCTAATGGGGTTAGTTATCAACTCTCCCTATTATAATGCGCTAAATTAAATACCATTCAAAAACTGGTTGTTCTAACAAAGGCTAAAGGAATTAAAAATGCAAAGTAATCTATTAAAAAAAATTGGAAAAATAACTTTATTATCATCCTGTATACTTTTATTCAGTCCACTAACAAATGCTGGCTTAGTGACCGTTTCGTATTCAGCAACAATTGGTTTTGATCCATCCGGGACTGTTGGGGTTGGCGGTCAAAATGCTGAAATACTAATTAATGAATTATTTGGATCTGGAATTGGTGGTACTGGAACGGCCACTCTTACGGGTACATTTACTTATGACTCAAATACCTCGGCTTTAAATTCGAATAATTCTGCAGCAGGATATACAAATGCGATAACTGCAGCAAGTGTTACATTAAATGGGCTATCAGTTAATGCTGATATTTCAGAAATTGCTTTAAATGCATCCTCAAGTAAAGTTGGTTACAACACTAATCCATCAACTGGATTTTGTACATCAGTAAACACATGTCTTCCAGCAGGGGAGTCTTATACACCAACGGGTAATGTAGTTGTAATTGTCAATGATACTAGTTTTCAAGCCATAGAGAATGGAAATAGCATTAATTTTTTTAATCGAGATGCGGTTGCTCTATATATTGGAGAAACTGATAGCGATAATGAATTTTCTCCAAAATTATCAACGCAAAGTTTTGGTGATGTTTTTGTAGACGGGGTTGAATTATTATTTATATCAGATGCAAATAGAAGTCTGCTTAATTCTGTGGCTTTACCTTCTTCTAATGGCTTCGTTACGTCTAGTGAAGTGGAAACCACACTTTTTTCTATTTATTTCTCAGGTGGCGGTCTAGCTGATGACGTGGTTTTGGATGGGCAGGTAACTGATTTTACTGTTGTTCCAGCTCTAGTTCCTGTTCCAGCGGCCGTTTGGTTTTTTGGTTCTGCTTTAGTTGCGCTTTTTGGTGTTCGAAAAAAAATATCATAATCCCAAATAGTTCCCACGGTAACCGTGGGAACTATTGATTCAAATCACCAAGAAAAAAAGCCGCTTTTACTTATTACAAACTACAAGCTAAACCTATCTCTATAATCGCTGGAAATCAGGGAAACATGTCAATCCGAAGTTTGAAATTGAAACTATGAAAGTGTTTGAGAAAACAACTAAAGGCAACCAAAAAACACATGTTTAATCTTTACTAAACCCTAGTTTTTTACGGAGCGTTTTTGTTTCGAAAAGTAGATTTCAAGTGAAAAACATTGGAATTGACAAATTATGGACAGTTGAGTATATTTTCTTATAAATATTTTTTCCTACATTTCTGGAGGCAGTATGAAGCCCATCTCTTTTAACTTTCCAACTACTCTTACTATTCTGCTTTGCACGGCTCTCGTTACTCCTTTTCAAGCACATGCTATTGTTGCGGCAACGATTCACCCAGCGGACTCTTTCGATGCGATACATATTGAGACCAATCCAAGGTATATCAATTATAACCCAGGCCTCAATCCTGTTATTCACAGAGAAGGTTATTCTCAGACTAATGGTATTGAGGTAGATGCAAGTACTGGAACGATAAAAGGCTACTCAGGCTACAGTTTAGGGGCCGCTGGTACCGTCACTCGCACCAGTAATCTTATTGATAGAATTGCAGGTTCAAGTGAGAAGGCTCTGGTTGCCAACACAGCTGGACATATTTTTTACAATTACGGTACCCTTATAGGGTCTACGGTGGGTACTAATACTTTTGCCAAAATATCAATTAATGTGGATGGCTCCTTTAACTATCAAAATGGTTCCCCATCTCTAGGTCTACTCGGAATAGCATCCATTAACGTCATTCGAGGCGGAATGACAACAGGCTATAATGTGGGTGCGAATATCACGAACTTCGATACACAAAATTTAATTCCTGATGCTACTAGCGTGTTTACACGACAAGATCTCCAAGTATTCGACGGGTTAGGCAACGTTACTCTCAATCCTAATCTGACTGGAATTACCTGGGGTGCAAATTTCCTTGACCTGAACCCTAATGCACTTAGCATGCAAATCAATCTCCAGATTCCAATTCAAGTTGGCGATCAATTGCAATTTGGCGGTTCTGCTGCTGGCTCAGCTTCTCATGCATTTTTGGAAGATTTTCGTAACATCACCGTTGGCGCCACTGGCAATGTCGATGCGGCAACCGGGTACGTGGATTTTTTAAATACTGCAACACTGAGTATTGAGTTGCCTCAAGGGCTCAGGCTTTCGGGATCCGATGTTCCAGAATCAATCATTAGATTTACACCCGTGCCGCTGCCAGCTGCTGTCTGGTTGTTTTTAACTGGGATAGTGGGTGTCTTAGGTAGAAAATGGCAATTGAGTAATTGAGATTAGGGACTAGTTAAGACATATTTTAATGTCACTATAGGAGATATTTAACCCTCACTATCACTCTACCTAAAGCACGTACTCATTATTAATGCTAAAGGAGTGAGAGTAGTTAAAACAAGATCACAAAACACCATAGAAGAATAGTTTTAACGTTAGCAATGAGGCTCTATTCTAAGTAATATCATAACTACTCTCTCTATGAATCTTCACGAGCCATCAATCAATTAGGGATAGACTCGATTGAATATGAAATATATAGTATTCTTTTGTTATCAATAAAAGTAGTTAGGTTAGGTAGTATCAATCGACCCGATCCCATTGATTCACCAAATATTTCCTTGATATATTGTTAGATCTTATCTAAAGCTGATAAACTATACGGTTTATTTTACAAACCTTTAACTATTTCAAAAAGCATGAAAAAAATCCTTGTTTCTGACAAATTAGCCGATGATGGTATTAATTATTTAAATGAGCAATCTGGTATTCAGGTTCATATTCAAGTGGGGATGAATGAGGATGAACTTTGTGAAATTATTGGTGATTATGATGCGCTGTTAATTAGAAGTGATACCAAAGTTACCAAAAGAGTATTACAAGCAGCGACTAACCTAAAAGTAGTCGGGCGTGCTGGAATCGGTGTGGATAATGTCGATATTCCTGCTGCAACTGAGCAAGGTGTTATTGTTATGAATACACCTGATGCCAATGCAACGACAACAGCTGAGTTAGCTATTGCTCACATGTTCTCTTTAAGCCGTAATTTACCAGAAGCCAGTGCATCAGTTCGTGCAGGTAAATGGGAACGCTCACAATTAGTGGGTGCAGAAATTAATCACAAAACTTTTGCTATTTTAGGTTTTGGTACGATTGGTCGTTTAGCGGCAAAACGAGCTTGTGGTTTAGGAATGCGAGTGATTGCTTATGACCCATTTGTAACGCCAGAAATTTTTGAAGAATGTGGTGCAACATCAGTTGATTTAGATACCTTGGTTAAAGAAGCTGATTATCTAACATTACATTGCCCAATGATTGAGAAAACACGCGGTATTATCGGTGCTGATCAATTAAAAATGATGAAGAAAACAGCCATGTTAATTAACTGTGCACGTGGTGGCTTAGTTGATGAAGCAGCATTGTATTATGCACTTAAAAATGGTGAAATTGCTAAAGCAGCATTAGATGTATATGAGCAAGAGCCACCAAAAGACTCTCCGTTATTTGAGTTAGATAACATTACTTTTACTCCTCACTTAGGTGCTTCAACGCGTGAAGCACAAGTTGCAGTCAGTGTAGAGATTGCAATTCAAGCTGTCACTTATGTTAAAACAGGTGAGGCTATCAATGCCTTGAATTTATCAACAAAAATTTCTGCTGAAGCATTGAAGAAATCTCGTCCATTTATGAATCTAGCTAATGTGATGGGCAAAATGTTAGTTGATTTAGCTGGCGAACCCATCAAAACAGTAGAAGTCTCTTTATTTGGTGAAGCGGCTGAAGCTGAAGTAAGACCCGTTTCGGTTGAAGCATTAGTGGGTATTTTAGCGGGTCAAATGTCTACCCCAGTTAACAGTGTTAATGCAGAAAACATTGCTAAGAAACAAGGTATTTCTTTAGTAGAGTCTAAAACAGAAGAAACTGAAGGTTATGTGTCTTTAGTTAAATTGAGTGGCATATGTGCTGACAAAACTGTTTCTGTTGTAGGTACGCTGCTAGGTGATCGTCATCCACGTATTGTTAATGTTAATCAATTTGAAATTGAAGTCGTGCCAGAAGGGACTTTATTAGTGACTGAACATAATGATAAGCCGGGTGTGATTTCTGCAATAAGTTCTATCTTAGGTGAAGCAAATATTAATATTTCAAGAATGCAAGTAGGTGTGCCTGATGCGAGTGATAATGCAATGGCTGTGATCAGTGTTTCTAGCTCATTACCTGCTGAAATTTTAGAAAAAGTAAGAGAGCTTTCTTTTGTTAATAATGCGATTCTGATTAACTTATGAGTTTTGACATCATCTGTTTCGACTGTGACAGTACCCTAAGTAAAATTGAAGGTATTGATGAGTTAGGCAGAAAGTCTGGTTTATACGATGAATTGGTGGCATTAACGAATGCCGCCATGAATGGTGAAATGGCTTTAGAAGAAGTTTATGGTCGACGCTTATCATTGATCAAACCTAATAAAGACCAGCTGGATGAATTGGCTGACTTGTATATTACTGAGATAGTTGATGGTGTTGAAGAAGTTTTCAATACATTATTAGAGCAGGGTAAACAAGTTCATATTATTAGTGGTGGTCTTCGACAAGCAATTTTACCTTTAGCTAAGAAGCTTGGTTTAGAAGCTGATCGAGTGCATGCAGTTGATGTTGAGTTTAATGCTGATGGAACTTATAAACAGTTTGATCAGCAGTCACCCCTTGCAAAAAATGGTGGAAAATCGATTGTTTGTAAACAAATCAAATCAGCAGATTTAACCATGGCCATGATAGGTGATGGTAAAACAGACCTAGAAGCAAAACATGCTGGTGCCAAAGTTATTGGTTTTGGTGGTGTGATGCGAAGAGATATTGTTGTTGAGCAAGCTGATGTGTTTGTTAATGAAATATCGTTGATGGCAGTTTTACCTCATTTGGCTTAAAAATTGTAGAGCGGACTTTAGTCCGCTATGTTCGTACAAATATTTTTATGGCGGACTGAAGTCCGCTCTACAATAGATATTATTTGGTACATTTTTTGTAAAATAGTTTAGAGAGTTGGAAAATGGCAGGACATAGTAAGTGGGCAAATATTAAGCATCGTAAAGGTGCTCAGGATGCTAAACGTGGCAAAATTTTCACTAAAGTTATTCGTGAAATATCTGTTGCTGCAAAAACTGGTGGTGGAGATCCTGCTAATAACCCCAGCTTACGGTCAGCGATAGATAAAGCGCTGGGTGCCAATATGAAAAGGGATACTATTGAGAACACCATCAAGAAAGCAACAGGTGCAATGGAAGGTGTTAACTATGAAGATGTCCGTTACGAAGGCTATGGCCCTGGTGGTACAGCCATTATGGTTGAATGTTTAACGGATAATCGTAATCGTACTGTTAGTGAAGTTAGACATGCCTTAACTAAAGCGGGTGGTAACTTAGGGACAGATGGTTCAGTATCCTATATGTTCAATAAAGTGGGTGTTATTAGTTATCCAGATTCAGTAGATGAAGATGCGGTAATGGAAGCTGCTATGGAAGCGGGTGCAGATGATATTGTGACACATGATGATGGTTCAGTAGATGTAATGACATCGCCGGAAGAATATCTAACAGTTAAAGAAGCCATGGTTGAAGCTGGTTTTGAGCCAGAAAACTCAGAAGTGACTATGGATGCAGAAAATAAAACTGATTTAGATGCTAAAAATGCTGAAAAAATGTTGCGTTTAATTGATGTTTTAGAAGACTTGGATGATGTACAAGATGTTTATTCAAATGCAGATATTTCTGAACAAGTCATGGCGGAAGTTGCAGAAATGTAAAGTTAGGAGTGAAGAAAGCAATACTATAATTGTTTAAGAGATTGTTTTAATTGAATGATTAAAATTCAAACATAAATTAAAAAATAGGATTTTGTTATTTATTATATTGGGAATATAAATAAATGACTATGAGTAATGTGATGAAGGAAAAAACAGTTATTGACTTGTTTTCGGGATGTGGAGGGTTATCTCAGGGTTTTTTGGATGCAGGATGTAATGTAATATTAGGGATTGATAGCTGGAGTGATGCGATTAAGACATTTAATTTTAATCATAAAGGAGATAAAGGAATAGTAGCTGATTTGAGAAATGAAACGGCTAAAAGTATTTGTGAGAAAAGTGGTGTTAAGGTTGTTGATATTATTATTGGTGGGCCACCATGCCAAGGGTTTTCAATAGCTGGAAAAAGAATAGTTGAAGATGAAAGAAATGAACTTTATAAGGCATTTGTAGATTTTGTTGATTTCTATAAACCCTCTGTCTTTCTTATGGAAAATGTACCTAATATTCTCTCTATGGGAAAAGGTGCAGTTAAAGAAAAAATAATTTATGATTTTGAGAGAATAGGGTATACCGTTAATACTGATAGGTTAATGGCATCTCAATATGGTGTTCCTCAAAATAGAAAACGAGCATTTTTTGTAGGGTTTAAGAATGGACATTTATTTGATTTTCCTAGTCCAGATACAGAATGTTTGTTAACGTCACAAGAAGCTATTTCTGATTTAACAAATGAATCTATTAAAGATGGTTCTCTTTATCCTGAGTTAGAAAAATCAGAATACCAGAAGGTTATGCGACATAATTCCAACAGAGTGTTTAATCATGAAATAACTAAGCATAAAGATAAAACCATAGAAATTATAGATTTGGTTCCTGATGGTGGGAATTATAAAGATTTACCTACAGAACTTAGGGATACAAGGAAAGTTAATATTGCTTGGACTCGTTTGAATAGTCAAAAACCAAGTTTTACAATTGATACAGGGCATAGGCACCATTTCCATTACAAATTTAATAGAGTACCAACAGTGAGAGAAAGTGCAAGAATTCAATCATTTACAGATGAGTTTGTTTTTCTAGGTAGTAAAACAAGTCAGTATAAACAAGTTGGGAACGCTGTGCCTCCAGTTTTATCAAAAAAAATAGCTATGGCTATTTTGAAACAACTTGGGAATAATGTATAAAATTTCAGATAAATATTTTTTTAGATTACACCATATTCGGTCACGATTTAAAAATGATGTCGAAGAAGTGTTGTTATATGTTGCAACATCAATCTCAGAAATGGGTATGCTACCAAAAAAAGAGTTTAGAGAGTCTTTAAACCAGATTTTGTTTAAGTTTAAGAAAAACTCAACATCGACTCAAAAAACTATCGATAACTGGAGAACCGAAATATCAGCTCTTTTTGGGTTTATTCAAGAGGGAAATGGTAGTTCTAGACCTGGAAAAATGGCTATCAGACTTGCAGAGAATCAATATTTAGATGAGTTTTTTAATTATTTTTTATATGCATTTCAATATCCAGGAGGGCATATAAAAGGTACAAATGTTGTTAAACAAATTGAGAAAGGTGTTAAATTTAAACCTTGTGTTTTTATTTTAAAGTTACTTCATGAAGCAGAGAAGATAATTGGAAAAGAATTTAGTATAACTGCAGAAGAACTAACCTTTTGTGCCTATTATGATTTGAGAGTGACTCGGGATGGGCGAAGTGCTAAAGATGTTGCCATTATGATTCTACAACATAGAACTGATAATATTACCTACGAACATAAATATGAACAGCTAAAAACAAGCTCTGGAGACTTCCCTTCAAAAGGTGATGTTTGCCGTTATGCCGGTGATATTTTAGATTACATGGTTTTGGCAAACCTTTTGCAACATAAAGGAACTGGGTATTATTATTCTCTAAATAAAGATTCAATAGAGGCTATAAATTACCAGATAAATAATAGTCAATGGTTTTCTAGTTATGATAAATACTATTCTAAAACTAATATAGAAATAGCAGATATTACTAACTATGAAGAAAAATGGTTTGATTATGTTAATGGTTTTGATGATATAGCTGATTTTCTACCTAAGCTTGATTCTAAACAAGTTGTAAATATATCTAATTTGATTGAAGAATATTATCAGCAGCTTAAGGGTGACAAGAAAATACCAACTAAAATTATTGGTGATTATGGTGAAAGCTTAATTCTTGCTCATGAGTATCTTCGAACTAAAATTAAATCAAAAAGACAACATTTGATAAATAAAATCCCTACTCCGTTAGGTGTTGGTTATGATATTCAAAGTATAGAAATTAAAGGTAAAAAGAGATATATTGAAGTAAAAACAACTAAATCAAGAAAAGCGATTATGAATAAAAGGTTTAAGCTTACTCCTAATGAGTGGGATACAGCAGAAACCGTGGGTAATAGTTATTTTATTTATTATTTACAGGTAAATGAAAATGGAAAAAATATTTTTATAATAAATAACCCTGTCGAACAATATAGTAAGGGTAACCTAAAAATTGATAAAAATTTAGTGGTTGAATTTTCAAAAGAAGCGGGACAATGGCAGAAACTAATAGAAATACAAAACTAAAAGTAGCCTCATTTTTTTGTGGCTGTGGTGGTATGGATTTAGGTCTCCAAGGTGGCTTCAAATTTTTAGGTAATACATATCCTAGTTTGCCATACGAAATAGTTTATGCCGTTGATAATGATGCTTACGCTACAACCTTATATAATAGTAATTTTAAGCATCCTTGTAAAACAACTGATGTTAGAGATATTAACCTTAAAACCATTCCAAATCATGATGTTTTATTAGGGGGGTTTCCTTGTCAGTCATTTTCGATTAGTGCTCAAAATCCTCCTAGACTGGGTTATAAAGATGATAGAGGGAAACTTTTTTTTGAAATGGTGAAGGCATTAAAAGAGCATAAACCAAGGTTTTTTATAGCTGAAAATGTAAAAGGTTTGTTATCTGCGAATAAAGGAAAAGCTTTTTCTTTAATAATTAGAGAATTTGAGGAAGTGGGATACCATATAAAGTTTAAGCTTTTCGATACTTCTGAATATGGCGTTCCCCAAAAAAGACAACGAGTGTTTATTGTTGGATTTAAGTTGTATGAGGACTACCTCAATTTTGACTTTCCATCTCCTACTACTTTGAATGGTTCCAAGGTTAAACTTAAAGCGGTAATAGATTTTTCGGCCGATGGAAATGAAAAGTGGTTTTTCAGCCAAAAAGCGATTGATGGAATGCTTCGTGTTAAGGAAAAAATGAATAAAGGTAGAATTCAGGATTTGGAACAACCGTGTAATACGATTAGCTCTCACTTATCCAAAGTAAGTTTAAATAGTACTGATCCTGTTTTATACAGTAATGGACGTTATCGGCGTTTTACTCCTCGTGAAGCTGCAAATATACAGTCATTCCCCGATAACTTTATACTAGACTCAGTTTCAGAAAATAGACAATATAGAGCTATAGGCAATGCTGTTCCTCCTGTGATGATGTGGCATATTGCCAAATCATTAAGCTATTTGATGACTAAGGTAGAAGAAATAGGTTTTAAACAGAATAATTTTATTTCAGATAATACTCAGTTAGATATATTTGACTGTAATCATGAACTCGAAATGAAAAAAATGAATAATCCTATTTATGAAAATATATAGAAAATATAGAAATAAGTGACAAGAATTTTAGGTATAGACCCTGGCTCAAGAATCACTGGGTACGGGGTTATTGAAGAAACTAGTCGAGGCAGTAGTAAATATATTGCCAGCGGTAGTATCAAAATAAAAGCAAACTCTTTTCCTGAGCGCTTAAAACAAATATTTGATGGTGTGACAGAGGTGATAGCTTTATATCAACCGACTGAAATGGCCATTGAACAAGTCTTTATGCATAAAAATGCAGATTCCGCTTTAAAGTTAGGGCAAGCACGAGGGGCGGCTATTTGTGCATCAATGAATGCAGGTCTACCTGTTTCAGAATACGCCGCTAGGCAAGTAAAGCAAGCCTTAGTAGGTAAGGGCGGAGCAGATAAATCACAAGTTCAGCACATGGTAAAAATATTACTCTGCCTTCAAGGTGAGTTACAAGAAGATGCTGGAGATGCTTTAGGTATCAGTTTGTGTCATTCACATTATCAACAAACGGAACAACGGTTAAAACAGGGCAGTTCATGATAGGTTTTATTCGCGGTAAATTATTTTCTAAAATGCCTCCTCAATTAGTTGTTGATGTGCAAGGTGTTGGTTATGAGGTGGAAGCACCAATGACCACCTTTTATGATTTACCTGCTTTAGGTGAAGAGGTGCAGCTCTTTACCCATTTAGTGATTCGAGATGATGCACATATATTATTTGCATTTTCAACAGAATCAGACCGTAAAATGTTCAGGGCTTTAATTAAAGTTAATGGTGTCGGTCCTAAATTAGCACTAACTATTCTTTCAGGACAAAGTGCAGAGGAATTTCATCGCTGTATTCATGATAATGATGTTCAAGCTTTGATACGATTACCAGGTATTGGTAAAAAAACAGCAGAACGTTTGATTATTGAAATGAGAGATAGGCTACCTGATAGTATTGAGTCTTCCGAGTCAGGGCAAAGTGTTTCTGTTACTCAAATTCAGGTTAACCCAAAGCAAGAAGCGATAAGTGCGCTTTGTGCTTTAGGCTATAAACCGCAAGATGCCAGTAAAATGGTACAAAATATTGCTCAAGAAGATAAAACTTGTGAAGATATTATTAAACTCGCATTACAGGGAGCTGCGGGTAGATGATTGAAAGTGACCG
>Ga0209826_1000746_pt1 | contig 23290 bp, 14 predicted proteins | sample GOMGulsemesocosm_5_FD_184637 | JGI IMG/M metagenome (GOLD analysis project Ga0209826, IMG submission 184637) | Methane-oxidizing microbial communities from mesocosms in the Gulf of Mexico - GOM15C Gulf of Mexico (SPAdes) (version 2) | ecosystem: Environmental > Aquatic > Marine > Cold seeps... | reverse complement strand
TAGCGGTAATGAAAAAACAAAACAACTACCGCACATTACAAAAGGGGATATCTTAAAAGTAATCGATACAAGAATAGAAGATAAACAGACGCAACCTCCTGCACGCTATACAGAAGGCACTCTGATTCAGGCAATGAAAAATATAGGTAAATTAGTTAAAAACCCGGTATTAAAAAAACGGCTAAAAGAAACCTCAGGCATTGGGACAGAAGCCACGAGAGCATCAATTATTGAAGTTCTGTTAAAACGCAAGTTTATCAGTAAACAGGGCAAGAAAAACCTAGTCAGTACCGTGCAAGCCAGAACGTTAATTGATGCACTGCCAGAACCTATCAAAGATCCTGCCACGACAGCAGTTTGGGAACAGGCACTGGAAGATATTGCTCAGGGAAAAGGTAATGCCATACAGTTTGTGCAAGACCAAGCGAACATGGTCAGGCGATTAACTGAACAGGTAAAACAAAGTGTACCTAATGCATTTAAAACATTAGAAACCACCTCAGAAAGATTTGATTGTCCTCAATGTGAGCATGCGTTAGTCAGACGTAAAAGTAAAAATGGTTTTTTTTGGGGATGTAGGAACTATCCTGAATGCAAAGTCACACTTCCAGATGATAAAGGCAAGCCTGGTAAAGTAAACATTAAAACAAAGCCCATGGATCAATCTTGTCCAGAATGTGAAACCGGTGTGATGGTCATACGAACCATCAGAAAAGGAAAAAAGACAGGGAAGACTTTTTTAGGTTGTAATCGTTATCCAGAGTGTAGTTATACAGAAGGTTAAGGTCGATAATTACCTCTGTAATGATCAAGAAACCAGAATACGTAAAAAATGTTTTAAAACATCAGATAATTTTTTTTCCTAAGTTTTGTTATCAAATAATAGATAGAGACCTTTGCACGAAAGATTCAGCATAATTTGGTAAAATAAGAGTACCAATACCAATACCAATACACTGGCCGATGCAATTTTAGATCGACTGATGCACAACGCTCACCGAATCTAATTAAAGGGAGAATTTATGCGAAAAACACAATCAAAATTGACTGATCGTGAACACACTTAGAGGTTAAAGTAGCCCAAACCCAACGCGTGAACAAGGGAAGTGTTCACGATGGCCAGAATCGGTGTTCACCATCCCCAGAATAGGCAAGGGTAATTATGTTTTAAGTTTGAAAAGAAATCACGGTCTATTACATGAAGATGTTGTGACTTATTTTACATCTTCTCTATCACCAGAAGTAGCGGACAAACTGTTAATGGGAGGAGGCATGGGAGAATAGAAACGCGTTATGTCCGTGTAACCGATGAGATTGAATGGTTAAAAAGAGATCATTCTTGGGGGGGGGGCTAAAAAGTATCGTTGCCATCACAGCAAAAAGAGAACTGGGTGAAAAAACACGCTATTTTATAAGCAGTTTAAGTGCAAGCAACCCTGAGAAATTGGAGTATGCAGTTAGATCGCATTGGGTCATTGAAAATAACTTACATTGGATTTTTGACCTTGCTTTTGATGAGGATAGCAACCGAACACGAATAGGGTGTAGTGGTGCAAACTTTGCTGTTATTTGGCACATCGCGTTGAATTTAATCAAATCAGAAAAAACCGCCAAGGTGGGTGTAAAAACAAGGCGGTTAATGGCTAGTTGGGATAATGATTATTTACTTAAAATTATTAGTGTAATTTAAACCCGATTGCCCTGTCTATGATCGTTACTTTGGGTCGACAAGTAGCAGAACAGTTTTATGGCGGCGATAGGCAAACGACTATTGTCGGTTTGCTGACTATAGAACAAAAGAACAATTATCGAGGGGTTAACACAAAAAAACCAGTAATGGCTTCATGTTACGCGCAATCCTCTATCTAACCTAGTTTTCAGATAAAATATGACCTTGATACTCACCTGTTAATGTTTTTAAGAAAGCAACCAATTGCATAATTTGATTATCATTAAAGTTTTTACCCACTTGAACTTTTCCCATAATACGAACGGCTTCTGATAAATCGTTAACTGAACCATCATGAAAGTATGGATAAGTAATCTCTATATTACGAAGAACAGGAACCTTAAATACATGACGATCTAATTCCTCTTTTGTCACATTAAATAAGCCATTATCAACTTCTGTAAGTTTGCTACCTCTTATAGAAAAATAATCCTTTTTAACCCCCAATTTTTCATAAGATTGCCCTCCAATAGCAGGTCCAAAATGACAAGAGGTACAATTTTGTTTAAATAAGGCGTAACCCTCTTTCTCATCTGAATTTATAATATTAGAATTTCCTCGTAAATATTGATCAAAACGAGAATTAGGAGTTACTAACGATTTTTCAAAAACAGCAATCGCATGAGTTACTGTTGTTTTTGTTAGCCCTTCTTCGGGGTATAGCAGGGGAAAGATATTGCTATATTCTGGAATACTTTTAAGTTTTTGAATAACGGTATCCCAAACGGCACCCATCTCAATAGGGTTGTCAACAGGTCCCGCGGCTTGGCTTTGTAAATCTTTGGCTCGACCATCCCAAAATTGAGCTAAATTATACATAGCATTAAAAACTGTCGGCGAATTGATAGGACCTTGCTGCCCTCTAATTCCTGTCGCAACAGCAAGCTGATCTGTTCCCCCTTTTTTTAGACTATGGCATGAAGCACAAGATAAAGTATTATCACCAGATAATGAGGTATCATGAAAAAGCTTGTTACCTAAACTAATTTTTGCGGGGTCTAAATTTGTATGTAAAGGTAAGGTTTGTATTGGCTCACCTTTATTTTTTTCTGATGAATCCTTACTAAATACATGACCAGCCCTTTCATTCTTAATCCATTTACGAATGATTGCTTTCTCATCTTGGCTTAATTTATCTAACCAATGCATAGACAGATATAGCACTGGCGGCATTTGGTTGTTATTAATAACACTTTCTAACCGAGCTAACATTAAAGGAGAAAATGCTTTTTTACCGCTATAAATATTTTCATCTAAAATAAACCGTTGACTGGCATCATGAATATCTTTTTCAATAATTTGCTTAGCAATGGGTAGCTCAGAATAAATAGGCATCCGAGTCATTCCGGGTGAATGACAGTCCACACATTTATTTTGCAATATCATTGATACCTTAGCAAACTCTGGAGATGCTAAAGGAGTAATCGTAATTGGTGTGTTTTTTCCATTTAAGCCTAAGAGGTTAGAAAGAGGGAAGGCTAAAATAAAAACGATAAATAAAACAAACAACCAGATTTTTTTCATTTAAATTACTCCCGTAAATTCAGCTTTTTCAACAAAAAGCGATTTATAAATATTAGAAAGAATATTATACATTACTAATATTCAATTTGTAAATCTATCCTGATATTATCAATGTTTGTAAGCTAGCTTTGATAAAATCTTTTTCATAATAATTAAAGATAGAGTGATAATAAGACTTAGATTTAATAACCAAAGTTTTTTCGTCTATTTAATCGGTAACTGAACAACAAATACAGCTCCCTTTTCTTGACTATTCGCTGCCCATACTTGTCCTTTGTGGGCTTTAACTATTTTTTTACAAATAGCTAAGCCAAGTCCCGTTCCTCCAGCTTTTGTATCCGTTTTACTGCTCTGAGTAAATGAGTCAAAAATATTCTCAAATTCTTTTTTCGGTATCCCGATTCCATTATCTTCAATAGTAAATTTAATAACTTCTTGGCTATTATTGTAAGCTTTGTTAACTGTAATTTTTATTAAGCCATTAGTTTCTGAAAACTTAATGGCATTGGACAATAAATTTACAATGACTTGGTGAATACTTTTTTTATCAAATATCAGTAATTGTTCTTTAGGTATATTCAATTCTAGCTGTAATTCTTTTTCATCAATGACAAGTGTAAGTTCTTCTATACATAACTTTAGTACAGTGATCAAATCCTGATTGAGATAACTCATTGACATATTTCCTACTTCGTATTGGCTTAAGTCAAGCAAATTTTCTAGCAGACTATAAAGACGGATACTACTTTGACTTATATTAGTAAAATATTTTTTTAATTTCACACCATCTAATTGATCAACTTTTTTCAGACCTAATTGACTAAAGCTCATAATTGCATGCATGGGTGTTCTAATCTCATGTGACATATTAGCTAAGAAATAACTTTTTGCTTTATTGGCTTGTTCCGCTTGTTTTAATGCTTTTTCAAGTTTTTCAGTTCTGTCTGCAACTTTTTGTTCCAATAATAGTTTGTGTTCACGCAATTCTTTGGTGATTTTTTCCAAATTAAGAAATACATTAACCTTTGAGATTAGAACATGTGCATCAATGGGCTTGAAAATATAATCAACAGCGCCTGTTTTATAACCTTGATAAATATTATTCTTACTAGGCTCCATTGCAGTAATAAAAATAATTGGTATATTGAGTGTTAACTCGTTTTTCTGAAGTATTTCAGCCAGCTCAAATCCATTCAAGACCGGCATATTGACATCAAGCAATATAACCGCAAATGAATGTTCCTCTACCAGTTCAAGTGCTTCCTTTCCCGATGACGCTAGAATGGTTTCCACTTCAATCCTGCGAAACATTGCTCTTATAAGTTGTTGATTATCAAGAATATCATCGACAACTAAAATCTTTTGATTGGCCATATCTATTGCTCAATATAATTGATGATTATTATTTTTCATCTGGATGATCAGCCATAATTGTTTGAATATCGGGTAGTATTTGTGTCATCAACGGTGCTATTTTAGGGTCAAAATGTTTCCCTGCTTCACTTTCGATTAAGTCGATGGCCTTTTCAACTGGCCAAGGTTCTTTATAAGGCCTTTTTGACAGTAAAGCATCAAATACATCCGCAACAGCACATAGCCGTCCTTCAATTGATATTTCATCCTCTTTCAACCCTTTGGGATAACCACTTCCATCCCATTTTTCATGGTGATGCAAAGCAATTTGTTGCGCGGTATTCATTAATTTCGAATCCTCGTCAGCGAGAATTCCCCCACCAATAATTACATGGCTTTGCATGGTTTTCCATTCATTAGCATCTAGTTTTCCAGGCTTTAATAACACATTATCAGGAATACCAATTTTTCCTATATCGTGCATTGGTGATGCATTTAAAATCATGTCTGCTTCTGATTCTGAAAGTCCATAAGCGAGAGCCAATAGATATGAGTATTTACTCATTCTTATAATGTGGTTACCTGTTTCATTATCACGGTATTCTGCGGCTAACCCTAGTTTTCGGATCACTTGTTGGCGGGTATGATAAAGCTCTTCTGTCCGTCGTTTAACTTTTCCCTCTAAAATTAGGTTTTGCTGCTTTACCTGCTTATGCATTAAACGAACTTCTAATAAATTATAGATTCTATTTAGGACTTCAGCTGTATTAAAAGGTTTAGTTATAAAATCTTTCGCCCCATATTCCAAAGCTTTTAGATGCGTTTCTTCATCTGTTTGAGCGGTCAACACTAAAACAGGAATATAATCATCGTTAAAGTGTTTTGTTAACATTTCCATCAATTCAAAACCATCTATTTTAGGCATTCTAATATCAAGAAGAAATACATCAAATTCAGTTACCTTACATAAATTTTCAACTTTACTAGGGTCAGTTGTTGACTGTATATTTTGATAGCCTTTAATTTGTAACACTCTTTCTAATAATTTTACATTGGCTATCTCGTCATCTACTATTAAAATATTAGCTTCGAGAATATCATTATTTAGACCCATTACATGCCCTCATGTGTTTGTTAGGTTTTATGGTGATTTTTATTTTTTATACAATATCGTTCTATAATTTCTTGCATGTCTAACAGATTAAATGGCTTGCTTAAATAGTGATTAAACCCAGCATCAAGGCCCCGCTTAACATCCCTTTTTGTTGCTTCAGCACTGACCGCAACAATTGGCATAGACTGTGTTTTTGGATTGGCTTTTAATTCTTGTAATGCCTCTATTCCATTAATACCAGGTAAGTTTATATCCATAAGGACTAATGATATGTTTTTACTGCAAGCAATGCTAATACCTAATTCAGCGGTATGTGCTGAAACGAGTTCAAGATCAGGAAATCGGGCAACAATTCGTTCGACTAAATGTATGTTAGCGGGATTATCTTCAACGTAAAGTATGGTTCCTGATACATTCTTGTCATTAGTTTGAGTATCATCAGAGGTACTACCCATTGTGTTGATGTGTGTATTTTTACCCGCCAAAGGGATTTCAGCCCAAAAGGAAGAGCCTAGTCCCTCTTCGCTTTTAAACCCAATACTTCCATGCATTTTCCCCATAAGCTCTTTACAAACCACTAAGCCAATTCCAGTACCTTCAATATCAGAGTTTTCTGCACCTAAACGTTCAAAAGGAGAAAATAATTTGTCTTGTTTTTCTTTAGGAATACCTGTGCCCGCATCTTTAATAATAATACGCAATTTGTTATTTTCAACACGGTCATAATTAAGAGTAACGGTTCCTCTTTTGCTATTGTATTTAATTGCATTAGATAACAGATTTAAGATAACTTGTTTTATCCGCGTATAGTCAGCTGCTATTTGTAAGTTATCATCAGGCCTATTTTGTTGGCTAATACTTATTTCATGTGTTTCAGCAAAAGGTCTAATCAATGATGTACATTCATCTAATACAGTATTAAGAAGAAGAGGTTCAATGGACAGCTCTATATTGCCAGACTCAATTTTACTTAAATCAAGAATATCGTTGATTAAAGTAAGCAGGTGTTTTCCTGATTTTAAAATATAATGAACACTGTCTATCTGGTTTTCGGTTAAGGGTTCAGAAGGGTCGTCAGCCATTAATTGACTAAAGCCTAAAATTGCATTTAAAGGCGTTCTTAGCTCATGGCTCATAGAAGATAAAAAATGCGACTTAGCCTTGTTGGCTTTTTCCGCATCTTTTTTTGCCTGAGTTATCTCTGTTACATCACTGCCAGTACCTCGATAACCAACAAAGACACCGTCGTTATTAATAACAGGACTACCATTGATCATCAAATACTTAAGATCTCCATCCACATTTTTTAAGGTGAATTTAAAGTTTTTTAAGGTAAATTTTTCTGCAAGTATTTTTGTATATTCAGTCCAATCATTATCACTTAAGTCATAAATAGTTAAGGAGTCTCTTTTTTTTCCGACAAAGCTTTGTAGTGGAATTCCCGTCATTAATTGAAAGGAATCACTTAAATAAGATATTTTATGGTCACTATCCGTCTCCCAAATCCAGTCGGATGATAACTGGGTGAGTTGTTGGTAACGCGCTTGGCTTTCTGCTAGCAACCGGTCTTGCTCTTTACGCTTACTAATGTCCCGTAATATACCAATAAATATTTTCTCTCCCCCAATATCCATCGGCGATACATTTAACTCAATCGGAAACAAAGTACCATCCCTTTTTAAAGCCATTAAATCTCTGGGTAGGTTAAAAACACGAGGTCCATGAAGTATGGAGTTTTTAACATAACCATCATGAACTGGTCGCAATCCTTTGGGCATAAGCAGGCTAATATTTTTTCCAGTAATTTCTTCTTTACGATAACCAAATAGAGTTTCAGCCGTCTTGTTAAAGCTCAGAATCAAACTATGTATATTAATGGTAATAATCGCATCAGCTGAGTTATCAACAATGGCTCGGATATAATCACTGCTATGTGGCGAAAGACGATTAAAGCGTTCACTTATTTTTGTAGCAATATAGAGTATTGAAATTAGCAGCCCTGTTCCTACTGCAATAAGTACACTTAATTGGGAATGAGTAAACAATTCATCATGTAATAGAGGCGTATATGCTGGAAGGGCGTAGAAAGAAGTGGCATTCATTCCAGAGTAATGTATGGCAGAAATAGCAAGAGCCATAATTAATGAAGAACCCAAGCCAAATACAAAGTTTTTGCCCTTGCACTGATAAAAAACGGTATAAAGAGATAAGGTAGCTAATAATAATGCGAAAATAATAACAAAAATAATCGCCCCAGGTTGGTAGCGCATAATAGCTTCAGCTTTCATCGCTTCCATACCTATAAAATGCATAGCGCCAACACCTATTGCAAAGCAAAAACTACTGATATAAAAATGTATTTTGGTATGGCTTTCCTTCGTTAGCAGTATCAAAAAAACACTACTGCCAATAATGGCAGGGAGGATTGATAGAATAGTGACCACCAAATCATAAGCAACAAACACAGGTAAATTGAATGCCAAAATACCAATAAAGTGCATAGCCCATATCCCCACCCCCATCACGAAAGATCCACTCGAATCCATACATACCGCTGAATTCGGGTATCTGATACTTTTATACTTTGAATAACTTGCTTTACAGATAGGGAGGCTATAAACATGATAAAAATAGATAAAGCCACCATGATAAAATCATAATGCCCCGTTAACTGTTGATTAAGATTAATTATTGAATAGTCAAAACGCCAAAAATTCATATTATGTCCTATTATTTTCTTTGAATATTTTAAATGTTAAGAAGGAAAACCTACCATAATCGAAACCTATCATTTTATGTTTTAACCTGACAGCTTTCACAAACACCATGCGATTCTAATTGTTGACTAAACAAGGTAAAAACGGTGCTCTCTATACTACTCTTAAGTTCTTGTAATAACTGCTGGCCTATGCCAATTTCTTTAACATCGTAACACTGATCACAAATAAGAAACTGGGGGAGTTCATGTCGATGCTCACAACTAATTATGTGAACATGCCAAATATTAATTTGAAGTTTCTAACTTATGAACTAAATTCGCTTGCATAAGAAAATCAAGCATCCGATCAGCAGACATTGACTCAGCAAAATTAGTTTTAAATTGATCGGTAATAGCATAAGCCGATAAGGGGTATGGACAGCAATAATATTTTCAACACTTTGCAGCGTTTATCTGTCATGCGTAAGCCAGTACGACTGCATTCGCTCTGTGATTTGTGTAAAGAAACTCTATCTTGTTGGTCATTAAAAATCTATCCTTAATCCCACTTCAGCGACTCTTCCTACTTCGGATTCACTTTTGCGTAAATATGAGGCTGAATGTCGAATATCCTGGTCAAGCAGGTTGTTGTTTTTCTGCACGGGTAAGGTGTAGCTGTCTACTCCTGTCAATATTTAACTGTATGCCATACTTTAAATGAGGCATGCGTGGAATATCGTTACCATTAGCAAATTGTCCGTGAACATAATCAACATGCGTCGTGATATTGCATTTGAACTCAAAAAAGTGGAAGAAAATAATAAGATGTAATACCACTCAGTAACAATAGACATAAAAATACATAAGTATGATTTGGAGAGTTTATCAGGATTTAGAATCTACTGCCCAGTTAACAAAGTCGATTACTGGCATAGGCCTGGCAATAAAATATCCTTGTGCAATATCACAATCCAGTGCTTTTAATTTATCCCATATTGCTTGTGTTTCTACCCCTTCAGCTACCGTGTGCATTTTAAATTCTTTAGCTAACAAATTACAGATTTTAACAATAGAGATTGCATCCGAATCTTTTTCTATGCGCCTAACAAAGTGCTGATCTATTTTTAGTTCTGAAAAAGGGGATTGATATAGTTTTTTCAATGATGAGTCACCTGTTCCAAAATCATCAATCGATAATAAAAAGCCTTTCATTCTTAATCGATTAAAAATATCTAATGCAGCCGAGGTATCCGTTAACATTGCTGACTCCGTTAATTCCAGCACAAATGCTTCTGGAGCGATAGCATGATCCTTCAATAGTTCACCTAATTTTTCAGGCAATGTGAGATCATTAATATTTTGAGCGGATAGATTAATAGAAAGTTGCGTATCAATGCCTGCTGCTCGGATTTTTTTAAAGGCTTTAATAGATTCTAAAATAACAACTTCTGTTAACTCACCCATCAGATGATATTGTTCAGCTAAAGGAATAAATTGGTCAGGAAATACCAGCCCTCGTGCTGGGTGTTGCCAACGAACCAAAACTTCACCTCCGGATAAAGCACCATTACTGAAGTGTACTTGAGGTTGAATATAAACAATGAGTTCATGCGTCTCTATTGCCAGTTTTAATTCATCAACAGTGATTGCATCATCAGGTGTTTTTATAATCTTTATTTCTTTAGATTGTTTTGTTACTTTTAATAGATGGGCTAACTTACATTCAGCATAGACCTTTATAAGTACATCAATAAACTCCTCAGTTTCAATGGGTTTACTGAGAATATTGGCTACGTTTAGTTGTTTTGATTCAGCAAACTGGCGGGCTGAATGTAACACTCGCTCATCAAAACCGCTAATTAGAATGAAGGAAGGGTTTAACTGTTTTTCGGTTAATTCCCGCATGACTTCAATACCGTCTTTTTCTGGCATATTTAAGTCTAGAATAATTAAATCGCAATCAGTAATAGGTGCTTCTAAAAATGAAGCACTAGAGGTATAGGCTGTACAGTTAAAACCTGCGGCATCAACCATTGCTTGCATTAAATTAACATAAGCTTCATCATCATCAACTAAGTAAATATGACACATTTGTTGCACGGCCAATGGGCCTGCTTTTTTTAGGGCATCATCAATAGCTTGTTCACTACCGACAGTGAATTCAGCGATCCGTTGGTCTGAATTTTTAATATGCTCAATAAACCAATCTTTTAAAAAAACAACAAAATCGATTGCTGATTCATTCTTTGATTCAACTAAAGAAAATTGCTGCTTAACTTGGTGAATGAGTTGCTCATGAATCGAAAAATGATTTTCACAAAAAGGGTAGGATGCTGCTGTCATAATCGCTTCTTCACGTTTAAAATGCGATTCAGTGTATTGGACTAATTCCCCTGCCAAGCTATATAACGCTGTACTGTCTGGTTGCCGCAGACTTAGCAAGTAGGCTTCATAAAAAAGCTGAAACATCATTTTATGGTCATCATCAATTTGGCTGACTCCAACACTTAAATCAGCTGACCAGTGCCAGTATTCGTCCAGAATTACATTATCATTCATGATCTACTTCTTTTGGCATTACAAAACCATCCAGTAAAAAACGAATACGAGTAAGCAATTCTTCACTCTCATAGGGTTTATTTAATAGATTATCTTTTAAAGTCGTATCGTCCAATAAAATATGGCGACCCCCACTAAATCCACTAGTCATTTGTATTTTAACCTTGGGGTAATGCTCCATAATCTGCCGAGCGAGTTGATATCCATCCATGTTAGGCATAATAACATCACTTAAAACAAGATCAATGGCTCTATTAGCGAGTACATCTAATGCTTCTTTACCATCACTGGCAGTAAATACCTTATAACAGGCATCTGATAATATATGTCTGGCTAATTCACGTAGGGCAGGCTCATCATCCACAACTAAAATAGTCTCATGACCAGAGAGTTCTGGTTTACGTGTTAATTGCTGTTTTTCTTGTTCATTCTCTTTGTTTAGCAGGTAGCGAGGAAAATAAAGATTAAACTGTGTCCCTTGTCCTACTTGAGAGTAGAGATTTATCGTTCCGCCACAACGTTCCATAAAACCAAACACCTGGCTTAATCCCAGTCCGTTACCCATTTCTCCTTTAGTGCTAAAAAAAGGTTCAAAGACTTTTTCATGCAAAACATCATCGATCCCTGTTCCTGTATCAGCAATAGAAAGTTTAATATAGTCATTAGGTGATAAATTAAGGTATTTTGCTTCCTGTTCAGCTAAGTGTATATTTTGCGTACAAATAGTTAATGCCCCGCCTTCTGGCATAGCATGTTTTGCATTGATAGCTATATTAAGAACGGCATCTTCCAGTTCGCCTAAATCAACCCATGCCATCCAATCTTGTCCCGTTAATTGATACTCAAGCTGAATAACCGAGGTGAGTGATTTAGCTAACATATCTGAAAAATCATTGAGTGTCTTGTTAATATCACAAGACTCAGCATGACTGCTTTCAGGACGAGAGAAGTTAAGCATTTTTTTAGTCAGTTTTTTTCCTCTATTTGTTGCATAAATAATTTCATCAAGAAATTTTTCTGCACCATCAATACCCGCATATTTTCGTTTTAACAAGCCTGAATACCCAGTAATAACACCTAGCATATTATTGTAATCGTGTGCGATACCTCCCACAATCTTACTTAATGCATCCATTTTTTGGCTACGAATAACGTGGTCTTCAGCAAGTTTTCGCTTGCTGGCATCGCGGCCTTCTGCAACCAATGAAATAATATTACCTTGTTCATCAAGAACAGGATGGAGACTAAAATCAATCCACAGTTTTCCAGTTAAAACATTAATTTCCAGTTCCCGAACAATGGTTTCTCCCTTTGCTACTCGCCAACAGTCGTCCTTTATAAGGGCCTGTTCTTGCTCATTATCAAAAAACCAAGGACACTCCCAGAATTTTTTACCTAAAACATCGGGCATATTAAGATTAACAGCTTTTAATGACTGATCATTGATAAAGGTTACATCTCCATCAGGTTCTAGGGTAGCAACCATTGTTAGCATACCATCCATTACCTGCTGAAGTTGTCTCTTATTATCTTGTTCCAGTATCTCAAGGCGGTTTTTCTCAGTAACATCCATAATTAATGATGAAACCCCAATAACCGTTCCTTCATCATTAATAAGAGGTGTGTTGTACCATTCGCAAAGAAGAACCCGCCCTTCTTTGGTTCTATTTTTATTTTGACTTCGTCTTCCACCGATATTGGCTAACAAATTATTCCAGACTATATCTACCGCTTCTTTGGCACTTTCAGGTAAGATGCTTTTGGTAATATGCTGGCCTAAAAGCTCGGATTTGTTGAACCCAAACATTTTTTCAGCAGCAGGGTTTATATCCAAAAATTCAAAACTTGTATTCCATTCAATCATCCCTAATGGCGTATCTTGCCAATGCAGTGATAATCGTTGCAAATTACTCTTAATTTGTTCGCGTAAATGATATTGCTCAGTCACATCATTAAAAACCAGAACCATTCCCAAAATGGTTCCCGTTTCATCGCATATCGGTGCAGCAGAATCCGCTATTTGATATTCCGTTTTATCTTTAGCTATCAATGTCGTGTGATTGCTAAGATACACGGTTTCACCTGTCGCAATAACTTTATCGACAGGGTTGTCAATAGGCTCTCGCGTACTGGCGTTAATAATAGGGAAAATTGTTTTTAACAATAGACCTTTTGCCTCAGTATATGACCAACCGGTGAGATTCTCAGCTATTGGGTTCATACGTGTGATCAGACCTTTTTCATCCGTGGTAATCACCGCATCACCTATGCTTTGCAAGGTAATGGCGAGATCTTGTTCTCGTTTGAGCAATTCTTTTTCAGCCTTATTTCTATCCCTAATTGCATTTTGTATAGTTTCTGATAATAATTTGGTTTCTTTATCATTTGTTTTAAATTGGCTAAAATCAACCATCTCGCCTTTACCATACTCTCCAACAATAGCTGTTAATTGTTTTATCGGATAACTAATTTTTAACGTCATTAACCATGCATAGGAAATCATTAGCAGTGTTAGGATGATAAATATCCGTAAAAAGTTTTGATTACCCTTTAATGATTCTTGTGAAAATTCAGTTTGATTCAAGCCTAAATGTAAGGTTATATCCAAGCCTTCAATTAAAGGAATTTCATATTCAAAAATTAATCCATTTTCTGTTTGGTATTCGGCAATTTTAGATACTTGAGTCACTTGCTGTCTATGTTCATCAAGATGATCTATTAAAAACCGAGGAATCATTTTACCAAAAGAATGGGCAAATATTTGATGGTGGGTATCGGTTAAATAAATATATTCAATGGGGTTATCATCATATGATTGCAGTCTTTCTAATAACTGATTAACCGCAAAATGGTTTTCATTTAAAACCTTATCAGCTAAGGTATCACTTAAAGATTGTACGACTGTTTTTGCTAAGATGAATTGGGCTTGTTGCTGTTGCTGCTGTTGCATTTTCTGAAATAAAAAGAAAGTGCCTCCGCCCAATATTAAGCAGAGGATAACAACCAGCAATAAAAATCTTGATTGAAGGCGCATACTATTCTTCCTGCTTTATTTCAGTTTCTAAAAAACCTAGCTTAATTGCCCATTGCTTTAAATTCAGGTAATTATCTGATTTTGTGGCAATAAACCCAAGCGGCATTTCTGTTTTATTCCAGTGGTATAGATTTTCTTTATCTTTACCTTGAGGTCGAAAATTGAGTAAGGCTTGCTTAACTTTATCAATGACCTCAGTAGAAACTTGAGCATTCGCAACAATACCACTAGTGGGAAAGTAAGGGGATCGATGTAGAATACGCAGTAAACCTTGACTGGCCATCGACTCTGCTAAGGTGTCTTGCATACCACAGATGTCAGATTTACCTGACAGTACGACATCAGCGCAATGTTGATGAGAGTCTGTGTAAATGTATTCTGAAAGGTTAGATAGCTGAATGCCCTGTTGGTCTAATAAAATACGAGGAATTAAATGCCCTTGTGTCGATGCTTTATCGCCAAAAGCCATCCGTTTGCCTTTAATATCAGCGAGTGTTTGCAGGGAACTATTGGGTTTGACGACTAAAAATGAACGATATTCACTATTGCTCTGTAAATTAACACCTTGAGCAATGGCAATAACCTTAAAGCGTGATTTGGCCTTTAAATAGCTCATTGCTCCCATCGCTGCAAATTGCACACGATTAACGCCTAATTCATCAGCTATAGTGCTGTTTTTTTCAGTAAAGCGTAGTTTAAATCGATAACCTGTTGCAGATTCAAGGTATGTGAGAAAAGGTAGGTATTGCCTTGCATCTTCTTGTAATGTTGTTCTTAAATCAAAGCCAAAATACAGTGTGTTTTTATCATTATCCGCATCTTTCATAACTTGTTCACTAAGCTCAACTCGATCGCTCAGACTAACAGCTATAGGAGGTGGTGAGTTTTCAATATCACATGCTGATAAAAGTAGAACAAGTAAAAAAGCTAAGAAACATTTCATGCCGATCTCTTTAAATTAAATAAAGCAGTAAATCTAATATACCTTACTAACCAGCTGGGGGTGTAGTGATGTTAATAGAGAAAACTAAAAAATTTTCTATTTCTGAAAAGGAATAGATACCCTGCTGAAGAAAACCACTTTTTCTAGTATTTTGATAAAAATAGTCCATAGTTGGATAAATATGGCAGAAATAGAAATTGGCGTATTGAGTCGCCAGTGCCTTAATCGGGGAGTACCCGATCAAGGCACATTTGCGAGCTGAAAATTAATGCATGGCAAAAAAAAATGAAATGAAAAAGCTGTTTGTGAAAATTGTTGGTTTACCACCGCCGATACGATAATAAAATTAAAAACACTATATCCGTCAATAAATGATCTGCTGGGTATTATGGTTTTATGCGTTGGCTTCTAAGGTTTCTTGTTGGTTTTTTAGAATGCAACAATCGATAAAGTGCAGGTAATACTACTAAGGTAAGTATCGTAGCTGAAATCACCCCACCTATCACCACTGTGGCTAGAGGCCTCTGAACTTCAGAGCCTATACCTGTATTGAGTGCCATCGGTATAAAACCCAATGAAGCCACTAATGTGGTGGTGAGTACGGGACGTAACCGTGTTAATGCTCCTTTTATGATTGCGTCATCTAGTCCCAAGCCATCTTTACGCAAATCGCGTATAAATGACAGCATGACTAAGCCATCTAAAATAGCGATACCAGATAAAGCAATAAAACCAATGGCAGCTGAAATCGAAAAGGGGATATCGCGGATAAACAAAAACAATATGCCGCCTGTTAATGCTAGTGGTACTCCTGAGAATATAATAATAGTGTCTTTGATAGAGCCCAGTGCAAAAAATAAGATGCCAATAATAAGCAATAAGGTAAATGGCACAATGAGCGTTAAGCGTGCAGAAGCTGATTCTAGTTTTTGATAGGTTCCGCCGTATTCAATCCAATAACCTGTGGGGATTTCTACCGATTGATTCACTGCCTTTTTTACATCGTTAACAAAGCTACCTAAGTCACGTCCTCTGACGTTTGCCGTCACAAAGACACGGCGTTTACCATTTTCTCTATAAATTTGGTTGTAACCTGAAACCAGTTCTAACTCTGCTAGCTCTTCTAAAGGCACATAATCCCCTTGTCTTCGATGAATCGGTAATTTTGCTAATCCATCGACATCAGTCCGTAATATTTCAGGAAAGCGCACCACAATATCAGTCCGTCTATCACCTTCATAAAACTGTCCTGCTACTTGTCCACCCAAAGCAACACTCAATTGATTCTGTATTTCTTTGATACTGATACCATATTGCAACAACACTTCTCTTTTTGGTTTGATGGTCATAATGGGCAAACCAGTGGTCTGCTCCACTGCAACATCAGCAATCCCCTCAACATTAGCAATGGCCTTTTCAATTTGGTTGCCCAAATCAATTAACTGGTCAAAATCATCACCAAAGACTTTAATGGCCAGTTCTGCGCGCACCCCTGCCAGCAATTCATTAAACCGCATTTGAATGGGTTGTAAAAACTCATAGCGACTCGCGGGAATGGGTTCCACTAATGCCGCCAATTCATCGACAAATTGTTCTTTGGGTTTATCAGGGTCTGGCCATTGCTCTCTGGGTTTTAAGATAATGAAGTTATCTGCAACACTGGGAGGCATAGGGTCAGTCGCCACTTCTGCCGTACCAATTTTAGAAAAAATGCGTTCCACTTCAGGAAGTTTTTTAATTTCATCCTCTAACACTAATTGCAACTGTATTGCTTGTTCTAAAGAAGTACCTGGTACGCGTAAAGCATGCATGGCGATATCGCCTTCATCTAAATTAGGCACAAACTCACTGCCTAGCTTAGTCGCGGTGTAACCACAAACCAGCATTAACACAAAAGCAAAGCTCACTACTAACCAACGAAATTTAACTGTCATTACTAATACGGGCTGATATAAATGACTCGCCACTTTCATGACTACACTTTCTTTTTCTTCCACCGCATCTTTAAAAAATAAGGCGATACAGGCAGGGACAAAGGTGATGGATAATATCATCGCGCTGACTAAGGCGATGATGACCGTAATAGCCATAGGGTGAAACATTTTTCCTTCCACGCCTGATAGTGCAAAAATCGGCAGATAAACGATGGTGACAATAAACATACCAAACATAGCGGGGCGGATTACTTCACGGGTAGCTTCAAAAACGATATTAAAGCGTTCTTTCAAGGCAATCTCACCTTGTCGTCTGGCAGCACTTAATCGACGCAAGCAGTTCTCGACAATGATAATGGCACCATCGACAATCAACCCAAAATCTAATGCGCCCAAACTCATTAAATTAGCACTGACTTGCGTATGTACCATGCCAGTAATAGTCATTAACATAGCGATGGGAATGACAGCCGCTGTGATTAAAGCCGCTTTAATATTGCCTAAAAAGAAGAATAAAATAACAATAACTAATAAAGCACCTTCTAATAAATTGGTTTGTACCGTTTTTAAGGTCTTATCCACTAAAACTGAGCGATCATATACAGCAGCCACCGTGACTCCTTTCGGTAGGCTGGTTTTTATCTCTTTCAGTTTGGCAGCAACCGCTTTGGCAACAGTGCGACTGTTTTCGCCAATTAGCATAAACACCGTACTCATCACGACTTCTCTGCCATTTTGAGTAGCAGCACCTGAGCGTAATTCTTTGCCTTCACTAATGCTTGCAACATCTTTTAAGCGAACAGGGAAACCGTCTATTTCAGTGACTAAAAGGTCAGCTAATTGTTCCAGTTGATTTACTTGTCCTGAGACTCTGAGTAACCATTGCGCTCCATTATGTTCAATGAAACCCACACCACGATTTTCATTATTTGCTTCAATCGCGGTAATTAAATCGGTCTGAGTAATACCATAAGCTAATAAATCACTGGGTTTAAAAGACACTAATATTTCACGCTTAAAACCACCAATCGGGTTGACTTCTACGACACCAGAAACACGTAATAATTGAGGACGAATAATCCAGTCATGAACGCCTCGTAAATCAGTAGGGGTTATCACTGAACCATCGGCATTTAACACATTAGGTTCTGCATCTACGGTAAACATGAAAATTTCACCTAAACCCGTAGAAATAGGGCCTAATATGGGTTCAAGTCCTCTAGGAATATTACTTTTAGCGGCACTTAATCTCTCATTGACTAGTTGCCTAGCAAAATAAATATCCGTTCCCTCCTCAAAAACAACCGTCACTTGAGATAAACCATAACGTGAGAGTGAACGCGTATTAATTAAGTTAGGTAAGCCTGCCATGGTGGTTTCAATGGGATAACTCACGCGCTGTTCAACTTCTAGCGGTGTGTAACCAGCAGACTCGGTATTAATCACTACCTGAACATTAGTAATGTCAGGCACGGCATCAATAGGCAATTTGGTGAAATTCCACACACCAAGGCCGCTTATCAGAACAATAGCGACGAGTATCAACGTAGCTCGTTGTATGGAAGTTCGTATAATTGTTTCAAGCATCTCTAATCCTTAGTGGTCGTGAACTGCGCCTGATTTTTCGATATCGGCTTTGATAATGTAACTATTTTCAGAAACGTATTCTGCACCCACTTTTAAACCACCTAAGACTTCAATCCATTCACCTGCGACACGCCCTAATTCCAGCATGCGTACTTCATATTCATCACCCATTTTTACAAATACCACGGTAAAATCTCTAAAACCTTGTAGCCCAGTTCGTTTAACAGTTAATGGCACTTCAAATTCAGCCACTTCAATAGCAGCGTTAACAAAAGACCCTGCAACGAATTGTCCACGTTCATTACTCAGTTCCGCTCGCACAAGAACGGATTGATTAGCTTGAATTACCGTATCAATTTGTTTAATAACAGCTAAGACAGGTTGCTCTAGCCCTTTGACAGTGACTAAAACCGTAGCCCCTAAAGCAATACGATGACGGTCATTGGGAAAGACAGCAAGCTCTGCCATTAATACGGAGTGATCAACGATCGAAAATAAAACTCGATCCTTAGTTTGCTCACCTGAATGAGCTTGTTGTTGATGAATTACGCCGTTAATGGGGGAAAAAATAGTATAAGATTTAAGGCTTTCATTACTCTCAACCGTGGCGAGTGATTGGCCTTTTTTTACTTTTTGTCCAAACAAAACATGTACACGTTTGATTGCTCCTTTAAAGCGTGCGCTGATTTCTCGACTATTGTTAGGATGGGGTATTAACTTTCCATAGACCGCAACGGTTTCTTTTAGTGGCGCAGGGCCAGCAATAGAAGTACCAATCTCTAAAGCCTCTGCAACTTTTGCCTCAATAGCCGTGCGTCCTTCAAAATTATCGTATTGCCACTGATAAGACCGACCTTGGTATTGTGCATTCACCGTTACCACAAAGGAATGCGGCTCATATATCTCCATATCTCCACGCAAGAAGTCACTTTGTACGCGAAAGTTAATATTATCTTCAACCCCACCCAGTCGAGTTAATTTAATATTTAGTGACACTTCAGATGGGTTAACAGGCTGTCCTTTATCTGTTATCCAAACTCTAAATTCAGGAGGCACGCCCGTTTCAAAAATAGACAGTTCAATAATAAAGCCATCGTCCTTTAATAACCGACCACGATGAGGTCCCTTTTCAGGTTCTTCGGTGGCTTTCTCACTGCCTGAACTTTCAGATGAAACAGCAAGGTTACTAACCATTAGCAACATGCAAACAAAAAAAGCCAAGCCAATGTGATGATATGATTTTGTCATAAGGTTACTCATTTGAAAGATGTGTTTAAATGTGCGCCTGTTAAGCGTTCAATTTCAATTTTATTTTGATGTGCAGACAAGCTGGCATTTAACAAGGCTGACTGTGCATCAAGTAACTCATTCTGGACGCTCAGCCATTCAAGATAGCTGTATCGTCCCACCTCATAAGCTTTATGTGTGGCTTTTAATGCCTTCTCAAGACGGGGAATTACCTCCTCTTTAAGTAGCTCACTCAAATGGATGCCGTGTTTTAATTGCTCATAAAAAACAAACAAAGACGTTTCTATTCTGATGCGTAATGCTTCTGCTTCTGATTGATTCCTAGAAAGATTTGCTTGAACTTCTGCAATACGACCTTGATTACGGTTTGTGATGCCTAATGGAATTGAAAACCCAGCAATAATACCGATATCATTATCTTGTGCGTAATGCCTTACCCCTGAGGTAAAAGACCATTTGATATTTCGTTGTTCTTTCGTCAACTGTAATGTCGCTTCGGTTACCCGTTGTTGCGACAGATATTTGCTTACATTGGGGTTATGTTTTAACTGTTCTTTTAAGGTTTCAAAATCAATCACAGTGGGTAATAGGGTCAATGAACCTGATACCGAACTAAAGAGGGGATTAGTGCTACCCCATTGTGCAGCAAGCTGGCGGTGTAATGATTTGATTTCATGTTTTAAATCTAATAGCACCAATTGGCGTTTAGCTAATTTCGCTTCAGCCCGATACAATTCCGCACTTAACGTTTTACCTACATTAACCCTGGTTTTTGTTTCTTTGACAGTGGTTTCAGCCAATGTTATTGCTCGTTTTGAAATGACCACTCGTTCTTGATAGGCAAGAACTTGGATAAAATAATGTGCTGTTTGTGTTGCACTATCCAGCCGTTTTATGGCCTGTTCACTTTCAATTAAGCCCTTGCCTTGAAAAGCGATTGCCGTGCGTTTTTCTCGGATGCCGCCATCTAATACCCAGCTAATGCTTAATGTTGTTTCTGCACTATCAAAGGCTTCATATTCCCCCGTCCCTAAAGCATCTTCAAGCTGTAAATTAAGTTTAGGTTTAGCAGAAAGCCCCGCCTGAACCACTCTGCCTTGCTGTGCTTCAAGCCTATATTGAAAAGTTTGTAACTCAGGATTATTGTTGAAAGTTCGTTGTATGGCTTCAGCCAAGGACAAACTGCTAGATAATTGACTCTCTGCGGCTTGAACCTGAAGTGATTGCATAGCAATGATGAGAGTAATCCAGAAGAGTAGCCCCCCCAAAGGCAAAGAATAAAACCGATCTATAGTCGGTATTTTAAGCAAAGGTTGTTTAAATAAAACCATAATGTTGTCGGTAAGAAATAGATCTTTAAAGTAAGTGATGCAGCGGCATGGTTAGCATTAATGCGCTACCTATAATCAGGCTATAAAGTACTGTTGAAAAAAACAATACACAGGAGTTTACTGGCTTAGGTTGTTCTAACAATTGTTGGATGCGGATATCAATATGGCTACCATCAAAAGAAGCAATGCCCATTTTTGAGTGGGGTGTCAGCAATTGTAATTGTCGGGCTACCTTGATAATAGTTTCAGCCACAAAAACTCTGTTACCCACTTTTTGTACCGCAGCATTATCACAGATTTGTTCATGCGCTAATTCTAGGTCGTTCAATAAGTATTGTCGTGTTGCAGGCAGATGAAATAAACCTGCAAAACTTAATAATAGCCTTTGTAAAACATCACGTCGTTGGCAATGTGCTTGCTCGTGAGCGAGTACTACATCTAATTCTTCTGTGGATAATTGTTCTAACAGTTGGGATGAAATAAAAGCCTGTGGTGATAATAAGCCTGAAGAAAAAACAAAGAAATGTTCACTGACAATGCGAAAAACATTATTTTCTTGCTGTTCACTCACTGCACGCAAGATACTTTGAAATTGCCACTGTTTAAGCATTAAATTAATCCCTTTGTAAGCATTAAATATAATCACTAAAGCCATCAGACTAATACCCCCCATCCATAGATAATCAGAAATATGCACAACGGGATCAAACCAGCATAAATGCGCCATACTATTGTTATGACTGAGGCAATGTTCAGTTGCCATTTCATGGTTCTCCATCCAACTGAACAGCACTCCAGAAAGTGACAGAGCAATAGCAACAAAAATAGGAGTCAATAGCCATAAGGTCAGTATTTTTGATCTTATTTGGCAAGGTAATGAGGTAAGCTTGCGACCAACTATTCGATATAACAAAGTTGAAAATAAGGCTGAAAGACTAGCAAAAAACAACAGAGCTAAAACACCTGATTGTATAAAATGAATGATCATGATTTATTGCCGTGATTTAAGCGATATTCATTAATCAATTGCTCAAGTTTATCAAGGTGAGCATCATCAGTACGCGCAGCTATATCAACGAAAGCAGCCAGCATTCCATCAGTATTATCTTTTGAAATGGTGTTAACAACATCATTAATCATTTGCCCCATCAGTTCATCACGTGCTACAGCCGTTTGATAAACATAGGCATAGCTCACTTTCATACGTGTTAAAAGTTTCTTTTTGAATAGGCGTTCAAGTGTGGATTGGATGGTATTGTGAGAAATACCTCTAGCCTTGCCAAGCACAGCGTGAACGCTTTTGGTATCAAGCTCGCCGTTTGACCAGAGATACTCTAGAACAGCTATTTCCAATTCACCTAAATAGGGACGTTTCAATATTTTCATATCCTGATTTAGAAATCAACGAGAGCAAAAGGAGACGTGTATTATTAGATATGTTAAACCGACTGTCAATCGGTATTATGCTGTTAGTATTTGAAAATATGCTTTCTAGTATATCAATAACTGACTGCTGTAGCTCGGTAAGCGCCTATTGAAATAAGGTACATAATCAAGGTTCTTTCAACAAACGAACTACTCTGTATCTTCTTACACATGCACCACAAAATCATATCCCTTGGAATAAAGACAAATTGATTGGTCAGAAACCTCCTTTAAAGCTTAAAGAAATTTGGGCAATACGTATTCGATTACAATTAGCTAATCGAATACGTGATTTAGCGCTATTTAATTTAGCTATTGATAGTAAGCTGCTGCGCGGTTGTGATTTGGTTAAACTAAGAGTCCTGATGTTGCACATGGAGGTATAGTTTCAAAAAGAGCAATGGTTATGCAACAAAAAAAACACCAGCCTGTTCAATTTGAAATAACAGAACAAACAAGGGAAGCCATTTCTAATTGAATAAAACATGCAAAACTTATTGGTAATGATTGTTTATTTAAAAGTAGATTAAATAAATCTTTACACCTTTCTACCACAGCAATTCTCAATTTTAACAAATTCAATAGCTTACACCTGTAAGTAGCATCAATACTCACTTTTAATATTTTAAGTTGTTAAATGATTCTTACAAATATACCTCAAATCAGGCATAAAATTCAAAAAACAACATTACCCAAATTCACACATAGAGTCACGAGCGTTGGTTTTGATATTTTAAATATCAAATTTTTCACTCAGATAGGCTGCATTGTTTGATTATTCAGTCAATTTTCACTCGCTATTCTCAGTAAT
>Ga0209826_1000745_pt1 | contig 23313 bp, 21 predicted proteins | sample GOMGulsemesocosm_5_FD_184637 | JGI IMG/M metagenome (GOLD analysis project Ga0209826, IMG submission 184637) | Methane-oxidizing microbial communities from mesocosms in the Gulf of Mexico - GOM15C Gulf of Mexico (SPAdes) (version 2) | ecosystem: Environmental > Aquatic > Marine > Cold seeps... | reverse complement strand
TGGCTGTTACAGAATGCATAGAAAATGGAGTTAGAGATAACTGGACTGGGGTAACTGTAATGAAGAGTAAGTAAGATGTTTTGGGCAATACTTTTAAATGGCTATGATTTACAGCGAGCCTTAATAGTCGGTTTGGAATTTCAGTTTCCCAGAAGCGCCGATTCAGTCGATAAGTATATTCATCAAGGTATTCCTGTACGTATTTTTCAGAAATACCATGATGGGTGCCCAGTATAAAAGTCTTAAAATTACTAATCACAATATGTACCTATGGAAGCCACTCTGAAGCCATATCCAGTGGTGTCACTATAATTTGATCCAGATTATATTTTTCGAGTGCATAAAACCTGGTTACGGCAATATTATTGAAAACTAAAAAAACCATTATTTGATTATTTTCAGCATGATGCCTATCAATTGTCTGATCAGCCCATCAACTAAAATCTAAATTATAGCCAATCCCCAAAGAAACCAAAAACTGTTAGAATCAATAAACTAAAAAGCATAAGCAACGAGTTTAATATGACAGAAAATTCAGCGATAGCAATGAACAAACTGTTGTCGCTAGTTAATGGCATGGAAACATTTGCTGCTATCGTTGACTTGGATGGTACCTTGATTTTTTCTAACACTAAGTCACAGCTTAAAGTACAGGATGCTGGAAGAAAAAAATTCTGGGATTATCTTTGGTGGAATTACGACAAGAAAGTACAGATAGAGCTTCAACAAGACTGTATACATGCTGCTAAAGGGGATTATATTTGCCGTGAAATTCAAATGGTTTCACCGCAAGGGCTACATTGGATTAAATTAAATATTCAACCCGTGCTTGATGAAAAAAAGATACCTTTATTTCTGCTTGTAGAGGGTAATAATATTGATGATCAAAAACAAATAGAACAGTATGCAGCTCACCAAAAAGAGTTTCATGAAAATTTGATTGATCATTTTAATGTCCCTGCATTTGTTATCAATAGTCACCACCAAGTGATATCTTGGAATATAGCCTGTGAAATATTAACTGGACTCAAAGCTTCAGAAGTAATCGGCAGTAATCGGCATTGGCAAGGGTTTTATGACTCCAAACGTGCCTGTCTATGTGATTTGGTTTTAGATGAAAATTATCAACAACACTTAGAGCTATATAGGGCACACCAAGCACATCCTTTTGTTGAGGATGGGAAAAAAACCAAAAATTGGTGTGATCTACCCTCAGGAAAACATCTTTATCTTGATATTGATGCCTGTCCAATACGTGATAATAATGGAAAGATTATTGCTGTTATTGAAGTATTAAATGATATCACTGAAAAAACAATGTCAGAACAAGCATTGAATGAAAGTGAACAAAAATACAGAACCTTATTTGAAAAATCTGCTGATGCTTTTCTTATTTTAGAAAAGGGTAAATTTATAGACTGTAATTTAGCCACGGTAAAAATGCTAGGCTATCAAAATAAAGACGACTTTTTAAACACCCACCCTTCACAGCTATCACCGACCAAACAAGCGGATGGCAGAGATTCTTTTGAAAAAGCAGATGAGATGATAGCAATGGCTATTGCGCATGGAGGACATCGTTTTGAATGGAATTATCTAAGAAAAAATAATGAAGTTTTTCCAGTAGAAGTATTACTGACTCCTATTACTTATGGTGAAAAAAAGATTATTCATGTGGTATGGCGAGATATTACTGATCGTAAGCAGACAGAACAGCAATTACAGCTTATTGCTCATTATGATATATTGACCCAATTGCCAAATAGATCACTGTTTATTGACCGCTTCAATCAGGCTATTTCTCTCAGTAAACGTAGCAAAAGAATGCTTGCAGTTTGTTTTCTTGATTTAGATAATTTTAAACCGGTTAATGATGGTTATGGCCATAGTGTGGGTGATAAATTGTTGGTGGAAGTGGCTAAACGTATCTCCAGCTGTATCAGAGAGGGGGACTCTGTTTCACGCCAAGGTGGAGATGAGTTTGCATTATTGCTGTGTAACTTAGACACCTATAGAGAATGTGAACAATTATTGCTCCGTATTCATACTAAATTAGATACTCCTTATTTGATAGAAGGACATGTCCATAAAATTAGTGTTTCGAGTGGAATGACTATCTACCCCGATGACAATTCTGACCTCGACACGCTATTACGTCATGCGGATCAGGCCATGTATCAAGCTAAGTTAGCTGGCAAAAATAAGTACCATTTTTTTAATATCAAAGATGATGCTGACCTTGTTAAAAAAAGTAGCTTGGTACACCGCATACGTCAAGCCTTATCGAATAATGAGCTTTTCTTATACTATCAGCCCAAAGTGAATATGAAGACTGGCTATGTCTTTGGTGTTGAAGCCTTAATGCGCTGGAATCACCCAGAAAAAGGTTTAATTTCTCCTTTAGAGTTTTTACCTAAGATAGAAAATACCGACTTGGAAATTGAAATTGGTGGTTGGGTTATTCAACAAGCGGTAAAACAATTGAATCATTGGTTGCAACAGGAAATTGAAATTGAGATCAGCATTAATATATCCTCTCATCATCTGCAATCTACGGTTTTTTATGAGCAAATCAATGCTGCCCTAGCTGAGTTTCCTTCGGTAAACTCTCAACACTTGCAATTAGAAATATTAGAAAGCAGTGCGTTGGGGGATATTAATGCTATCAGTCACATTATTAAACGCTGTCAGAACGAATTAGGTGTAAATGTAGCTTTAGATGATTTTGGTACTGGCTATTCCTCATTAACACATCTAAAAGAGCTAACTGCAAATATAATAAAAATAGACCAATCCTTTATTCGAGATATGCTGGATGACCCAAGTGACTACACCATTATTTCAGGTGTCATAAGATTGACTGAGGCCTTTGGACGTAAAGTGATAGCTGAAGGTGTCGAAACTACAGAACAAGGGCTAATGCTACTAGCTATGGGATGCAATGCTGCACAAGGTTATGGCATTGCGAAACCTATGCCTAGCCAAGACCTACCTTACTGGTTAAATAATTACATGCCCAACAACGAGTGGGAAACATATGCTAATAAACGCCACACAAAAAAAGAACATGCCATCAAATTATTTAGGTTGACGATTGCCCAATGGCAGAAAGATTTTGAAAAAAATATACATGCTACATCAGGTAATGCAGGGCGATGGCCAATACTTAAAAGAACTAAATGTCATTGTGGCATTTGGATTAAACGAGCAAAGCAGGAAAAACTATTTGAAATAAAATGGATAAAAAAACTGGAAAATGCACATAATACGATGCATGATATTGCTGACGATCTATTTAATAAATATCAAAAAGGAGAAATTGATATAGCAAGAAATAAACTTAAAGGTTTTCAAAAAGCTGCAGAGAATATGCTTAATATTCTAGGGCAGTGTGAATGATAGACCTGTGTTATTGGCTGCAGTATGCAGGTTTTTTGTGATTAAAAGATGACAGCTGCGCTTCTGGATCGAATTACTCATCACTGTGACATTATTGGGGGTAATTAACTAAAAGAACGGTTTGTCACAGGCACCTCCTATAGCCCTTTAGTACCAGTGGGTACAGAGGAAATATCTATTTTAAAATATCCCAAGAAAATTTCACTAAGGTATTGAATTTATACAATATTTACAGCAGTATTATTTTCATGCTTTTTATATAGGTAATAATGTACGTTAAGTAGTATTTAATTTGTATCTGACAAATAGACTGTATCGGATATACAGGATGTATGTTTTTGTGTATTTTTAGCATTGAGACTTACCGTATATGGAAAACAACTAAAAACATAGCATTTTCTAAGTAGAAAATATGTTTCTCTACTTTAAAAACCTGAAATAGATATTTAGGCTACAAGACATTAGTATCAAGGGTTATAGAGTATTGCTGTGACAAACCGTTCTTTTAGTTAATTAACCTGTTAAATGCTTTTGAACCTAAAACAGCTGTCGGTGTTGTTGATGGTGTAATTCTTTGGGAGTGTTTATAGAGTCATAATGCTGCCCAAAACACTTTATTACGCCATTATTATTGGCTGCTTGGAGGTAACGAATGAAATAGTTACTGACACAAACTTACCAAACCTTTAACTGCTGCATTTCTCTTATTCGTACGTGCTGTAGCTTTAGTGCTTCAAAAATATCATCGGTATTTTTATTGTGTCTCCCTAAGCCAGGTAACGATATATTGGCTTCGGAAAAAAAACGCCTTTCCTCGTAATCCTTATTTAAAACCCAAGCCTGACTCCACCATTGCTGAATCAATTCTTTTGAATCTTGTAGGCGATTATTTGATGCCAATTTATCACTTTTCTTTGAGTTCAGATCCTGTGATGAGGGGAAAAGATTCCATAAATCATTATTTGGCCAGCGGGAAAAAGGTAGGCAGTGGTCAATATCATATTTTTCAGGTAACTTATTCTTACCCCATAGGCAATACACTTGCTCACCAGAAAGTTTAATCTCTTCGACTTTCTGGCGTGCATCCGTGGTATTTCTTTCAACATTTGCCCAGTCCAAAAGAGAAGAAAGTACATGCTTATCAAATTGTCCTTTATTCATTTTATAGCCAAACATCACATTTACCCATTCATTAATAGCCACAGGCTCTATCCAGCATCCATATAAAGACATTACATCCCAGACCTTAATCGGGATGGAAAATTCTCCGTACTGAGTCAATGTATCGAAGTCAGTAAACAAGGCTTCTTTTGTAAATTTACGTCTAAATATCTCAACTTCAAATACTTGCTTCTCACTGTTCGGCAGTGTTATGAACTTAGCAGGCATGTCTTTAATCGTTTTTGAAATATCCTTTAACATTTGGTCAAGTGCTTGCGCATCTTCATTAACAAATAAATGACCAATGGAAAAATCTGATATTGCTCTAGTTGATAGTTTCAGCCAACCATTTTCTTTAATAAATCCCAGCCCTCTATTCGCGTTACTACTTTGCTGTACTTGCTGATCTATTAACGGTTTGTATTGCCTTGCCCAATAAAGTGAGACTAAACCAAGCGGTAGTATCACTCGGTCATCTTCTCTACGCAAAACAGCTCCAGGGTGACCATCGGCTATTCTTAATAGCACTCGAATTAGCGCAAGTTTATAGGTTGATGACTTAGCATCATTCATTAAAATATTTCTGATAATAGGAAAAGCGCCCGCACCATCATCCGGCATTTCCAATACTACGGTTTCCCAAAATACATCCTGGCGTTTCAGTTTGTCATTATCTTGAATAACCGCCTTCACACTTAAACCAAACTTCCGTGCAAAGCGTGTTACTTCATCCACATCAACAGGGTACATACTCCGTTCATCAGGACTTGAACCATGTCTAAGCGATATAACTAATTTACCACCAGGCTTTAATAAATTAGAGAGTTTTCTAAAAGCTCGTTCTCGCTGACTACTTGGAATATGCATCCATACGGCACTCAGTAAGATCAAATCAAATCGAGTCTGTAACTGGTATACATTAGACAGTTCCGGCAAGGTATCTGCCATCCAATGCACTGCTTGGCCTTGGGTTAGTTCTTTTCCAATGCCCATAAGCTGACTAGCTGGCTCTACTGCAACTACATCAAACCCTAAATTAGCTAGCCATTTTGCATCTCGGCCTACCCCAGCGCCCACATCTAAAACCTGACCTGACTTAGGTAAATATTTCAGCCATGAACCATGTACTTTTTCTGCTTCCTTAGAAAGGTACTGGTTTTTAAAGTTAAGCGCATTATTGCTATAAAATTCGATGGTGTTATTCATTAGAAATCATCACTGTCACTTTCAATAAAATCTACATTATCATGAATTATTAGATGCTTAGGGATTAGCGTACAAAACTGTACCGTTGGAATTCATACCCCTATAAGGAAAGTTGTGATTTCACACTATCAATTACCTGAGTGGAAATACGATAACCTTTTTGCCTTAAGCCTTCAATCAATGTATCCGCATTTGTGATCATCTTTTTGCTTTCTGCTGTATAGATCAACATAGCCGTACCCACAATATTCAGTTGATGGCGTAGTGCTTTTTTACGTGCTAAGGCATCATCCATGATCAGTAACACATCGTCTTCTGATTGCAGGGCATATTCAATCGCGGTCTTCTCACCTAAACCTAAACTTCGAGAAGCCACTGTGTTTAATTCAGGATCAACAACGCATTGTAACCATCCTTCATCTATTGCACCTTGAATCAACACAGCATCATTTGAATGAGAAACTAACACTTCTGCTTTAATCGATTCAGTAATCAATACCTTAGAAAAGAGTTGCTGTAATAAATTTAACTGATTGATTTTTGAAAAGGCAATTAAGGGTCCTGCATCTGCAATTACGACAGCCATGTATCCAGTGTTTTTGATTCATGTTGTGTTTGTTGGTCAGCACTCACTATATCAATATCCAACTCAGCTAAATGATCTATAAAATCTGATAAGGATAGGCCGCTTATTTTTGCCGCAGCCCCTAATGACACCACCTTATCTTTAAACAAACTACTGGCAAGGGCTGGGTTCAGCATGTTTGTTGTTTTATCCAAAGAGGTCTCTAAATGCATGATCAATGCATTGGGCGTGTTTCCTTTTAAGACTAACACAGGTGATTGCTCTGCTTGTCTTAGGGCTTCTGATGGATTCTTTTTCAAATTTCTTACATTGGTCGCATACATAGTTATTGCCTCCTCGTTACAAAGTGTAGCCCACATATAGTAGGAACTCAATACAAAGGTAAAATATATTCTTAAAATTATCAGTTATTCTTGTTTAAAACAAAGGAAAAAGTTTTTCGCCACTCCTACTTATGTAATTGTTGCATCGCCCTCTTCTGCGATTTCTCATCTCGTAAGTCATAACGTGCCGTAGTTTGAATATCGGTATGACCAACTAGTTTACGAGTGGTATTAATATCAATTCCTGCTTCAAGTAAAGATGTAACAAAGGTTCTCCTTAGGTCATGTGGCCTACATGCTTCTATTTTCGCCTGTTCAGCTCGATGCCTAATAATTTCATAAACTGCATGACTGGATAGCTTTCTGCTTTGGATACTGCCTGTTTTAGTAATAGGGTTAAATAATGCTATGTCCCTACCCTCTTGTTTTTGGTTACTAATATTTAACCACAGTTTAACTATTTTTCTACTTTCAGTATTCAGGTAGGCTGTACGCTGTTTATTGCCTTTACCACTCTGAATATTAAGTGAGCCTGTTCGAGTATTATAATCCTCAATTTTTATCGCAATAACCTCAGAACGTCTAATGCCTGTAGCCAGCATGACAGCAATAATTGCATGGTCTCTTTTTCCTGCTGCTGATTTATCTTGAGTGCAGGCACGATAGAGTTTTTTGATTTCTTGTGCTGTTAAGCTTCTGCCGCTGGGCAATCTTTTACCTCTAACTCGCTTGATATCGTTTAGGCGCATGAGTTGGTCGGCACTGATTAGTCCAAGATTGAAGCAGGCTTTCATTACGCCTTTGAGTGCGGCTAGATTAAGGTTGATGGTATTAGCCGCTTTTTTCTGTTCCTGCAGTGTGTTTCTAATTGTTGCTAAATGCTGATATTCAATGATGTTCCAGGGCATTTGTTCCAGTTCGCCTTCAAAGTTTAATATGGATGAGGCTATTTTTAACTGGCTTCTGATTGAGTTTCTGCCTGTGGGCACTAGTCCTTGTAGGTAGAGGGTTACGGGGTCAGTTTGCTGAGTTTTAATAATGCGATAGTACTGCTGAAGCTTTTGTTTTAATTGTTTTTCTGTCATTGTTTATTTACTCCCTACGTCATGTAAACATTGCTGTTCAGCTATTGTTGAAATAGCGTTTTGTCTCAGTGATGCGGGTATTTTCTGGTTGATATTATTTTTGTCATTGAACCAAAGCATTACGGCTTCTTTAGTTTCTCTGCTAACGGCTTTGTTTCGATAGCCCTTTAGCTGATCAATTTTGAGGTTTGGTTGTTCGCCTTTCTGTTGAAGAAGTCTACGTTTGACCTTGATACCTAATGTGGCTCGTTCAGGTGCTAATATTTGATAGACATAATAGTCACCTTGAATAATTTCTTCGTCATAAGCAGCAACACAGTGATGTTGTAGCTTAGATTCTTCAAGTAGCATGTTTGTGTTGGTAATGGGGATGATGTGTTTATTACCCAGTAAAGGAGGGATGGGGAATGGTTGTATTAATAATGCCTCCGACTGCTTGGGGTGCTCTTGATTACGGGTGGTGATTGCAATCATTTTGTTATTAAGCTGCACTACCAGTTTGTCATGTATGCGTTGAACACACTCTATTCCTCTGCATGAAAATAGTTGCTGATTGATAGCGCCTCTATCTAAACCCATACGGTGAGTCATATGCTCTATGTCTTGCACGAGTTCACTCAATAACTTTATACCTTTACCATTCCAATGATTCAGAAGCTTGCTATTGAGTAGTAAAGGAAAGTGAATGATTAATTTTATGAGGGGTAATGAAATGGTTGTTCTGTGATTGAGGCCATGAACATCTAAGGTCAGTAGCTCTCTGATCAGCTCATACTCCTGTTGTGCAAACTGCCTTGCTTTGATTTTGTGTAACAGTTTCAAGGTTGATTTTGTTGCTGGTAGGTTGATTGCTTTTAATATTTCGGTTTGTTTCAATCGGCAGGTTTTCACAAACTCGAATTCATGCCAGTTGTGTTGCTGCGCATAGGTGAAGAGTAACCAGAACAGTATGGGATTGTTGGCAAACAGTTCATCGGCGGATTGAAAACAACTACAAATGTTTAACATACCGAAGGCATTGCCTCCATAGATCCTTAGTCGTTTGATGACTGCTTCGGGGATAGTTGCTCGCCATGGTTTTAGTAAATCATGGCTTATAAAACCTATAGGGAATAACGATTGTTCAAATGGATTTTTATGCAGCTCTACTTCACCATCAATAACGTTACTCCAGACAATGCCGTGCTTCCAACTGGTTAAGATTAAGCTAGCCGGTTTTCCTAAAAGTTTACTTAAGTCGATGGTCAGTTCTTGTTTGTCTGAGCACCAATGGCTTTCATCGGCACTGAGTTTTTTCCACTGCTTGTGATTATGTTTTGCAGTCATGGTTTTTTCCTTTTTGAGTTATTATTTTTGTTGATTAGTTGTTACTGTTTTTCAAGTTTCCTGAACGCCAGACACACGAAAACCTTCAACTATCTATAATCTGTTTTATAAAAAGTTAGAGATTGTTAATGTTGATTTGTTGGTGGCTATACAGCGTGTTTACTGGTGTTCAGGTGTTGCTGTTTGAAGGTTGTAACGTCTAGGTTGTTTATAGACTTGGTTTCTTAATTATTTAGTATTTATGGATTAGCACAAGCCTTTCTCTGTCATGGATAGCGTGCTGTCGCCTGCAACAATAAAGTGGTCGAGCACTCTAATATCAATTAACAGCAATGCCTTCTTCAGCTTATCAGTGATATTAATATCTGACTGGCTGGCTTCTGTATTGCCTGAGGGGTGATTATGAGCAAAGATAACCGCACAGGCATTCAGCTGAATGGCTCGTTTGACTACTTCTCTTGGATAGACTGAGGCTTGGTCAACGGTGCCTCGAAACATTTCTTCAAATGCTAACACACGATGTTGATTGCTTAAGAACATCACCCAGAAGCTTTCGTGCTCCAGTGCTGCTAGTTTAAAGGGTAGAAATTCTGCGGCATCTTCTGGTTTACTAATCACTCTGCCTCGTTGATATTTTCTTTGGATTAGCCGTTTAGCCATAGAGAGTATATCGTCTGCATTAACGGGACGTGCAGTGACATATTCACCAGCTTGGTCACTGGCTATAAAGCCTGTTTTTATTGTCATATGGTTCTCCTGTTGTTTTGTCGATATCGAGTTTGGTTTGTTTGCTATCGAAGTTTTAAAATATAGGTCTTGTGTGGGTACAGCCAATACCGTCTACGCTCTCTTGCCCTATGTGTTGCCATGATGCATTGCTTTCGGTTGAGATATCGAATGTTAATCGAGTCATTTAATATTAGATTGTGGTCAGTGACCCGCTGTACGATTGACCAGTGTGTAAAGCGACCGCTGATACCTATAAAGGCTATGGTGTTCGGTAGTTCTAACTCAGCTTGTAATGTATGCCAGTAATCATTAAACCGAACATCACCTTGACCATGGAACGGTTTATAACGTCTGATTGCATACTCAGAACAAACCACTTCGTTAATAACTCTGGCAACATCATTAATCGTTAAGCCTTGGCCGATTGCAACTTTATTCTCTCGACTGTTAATACAGATAAGAATACGTTTAAAAAGTTCTCGTGCTTGGTAATAGTTGAGTGGTTCAGGTAAAAGGCTATTAACCGCATTAACGATAGAGTAAATCCCACAAAAGTTATCTAGGCTACCTTGAAAATAAGTAGACATAAAAACTCCATACTTTATCTAACAAAAAAGACAATTCTTTTTATCTTTTCCATTCAGCTTACCTCCACTTCAAAAACACCGCTTTCATAATAACTACAAAAGTTGGATTGAAATATTTGAAATAGCTCCGCACCTTCCTCTAAGGGATAGTCTCTTCCCATATGCTGAAACAGGCCAAGATTGAAATCAAAGTCCAGCTCTTTAACCAGTTCCGCATAACCGCCCTCCTGGCAAAAAAATGTAAAGTCCGTTATATATTGGACTTGTCCTGCTGCATTGATGAGGATCTCTACGGGATGGTAACCTCCGGTTTCTGAACTATATGTGGGGTCTCTGAAGCTTAATGTGAGATAGCCATCACTGGCTTTTTTGTTTTCGATTTGTTGTTCAATGATGTTAATTAAATCTTTACTTAATTTTAACGATTGTGTGTTCTGCTGATGATTACTTGGTTTTATTTTCATAGGTTCTGTTCTCCGGACACAGTAATCCCTAACGAAGGCATGATAGCCACCGCTATGGAATTGGACTGTTTGTATTGTTAAAAAGTTAGTACTGTTTTTTGAATTGCTACATTTTTGATCAGTTGAAAAGCGTATAACTTTTTCAACTGTGTGCGAAAAATGCAAAACTGAGTGCGAGAGTTTACATTACCCTCAATTACAGTATAACATAAAAACACAATAAAATCAATAAGTTGTAATACATACAATGTCCAGTTATCAGCCCGGATAATTAACACATGAACTATTTTTTATTTTTCTGTCTCCATAAGGTGAAATACCCAAGCTGCTTTCAGTAACCATTTACTCGCTAACTCATCATTCTCAACTGGAATCTCATGATATAGCTCACTACCTTCTTCAAGGTTTAAATCAGTAAAAACTATCTTTAGTACACGGATTAAATCTGCTGGATTGTTTAAAGGCAGGTCTGGTTTTTTTGAGATGAGTTCTTCACAAGCTTGTTCCATGCTTGTCTTAAAGTCAGAAATATCCTCTTCAGACAACTTTGTTAGTCCTTGTTGTATCAAAACTTCCTTCTTTGCAATTTTAGATTTAATCCTCTCAAGTTCCTTTAGTTTCTTGGCAACCTCTGAATTCTTTTTTCTTCTACCATAAGCAGTAGAAAAACGTATCCACGATTCCTGTTTAGGTTCATATAACTCATAAAGCTCCACTAGTTCTTCGCAATCGTTGAACTCATCTTCAGAATATTGGCTATAAGTTTCATAGCCTTTCCCCCTATATCTATCCAACCACCCGTCTTTATCTAAACGCCCCAACTTTCTCAGTACCTTTGCCAGCTCTTTTGCTAACTCTTTATCCGTAACAAAATTTTTGTTTTTAGCATTTTTTATATACCGCGCGTATCCCTTAATTTTATCAGGGGTTTCTAAATAGATGCGGGCAAAATTGACCTCTTTTGACATTATAAAACCTAAAAAATAATAAACTGCGTCTTTTTATTATAGGCAAAAAATCGATTTGTTGCATCACAATTACAAATCTAAATCACCCTTGTCTATCATCGAACGACTAGGCCATTTTGCACCCATTTCTAGCCATCAAGACTCGAAAAAAATTAACGTATTCTACTCAGGTCTTGGCGCAAAAGTCCTTGATTTATAAGGATAGGTTCCAAGCAAATATTTTAATTAAACCTTTATTAGGAGAAAGTAAGATGACGGATAAATTCTTTTTCATTATCTCTATTTTAAGTAAGCATCGTCTTTTCTATGACAAAATTCGTAATGCAGCCTTTATAAGTTGTCACGAATCAGGCAAGAAGAACAATAACCATTTTTATGAAATTGGTAGCTCTATGGCCGAACAATTTATCAAAATGACAATTGATAAATTTTTAGGAATACTCATTTCTAAGAGCATCATGAAAGATGTTTGTGATCGCCTTACCTTCAATTGCATGCATGCCGATGAATTCAAAAGAATTCATCGTCGTATTGCTTTTGAGGAAAGTAATGGTTGTATCTATATTGATGTCGATAATAAAAACATCAGAAAGATTGGCCCTTCAAAGCACCGTATTGTTTCTACATCTAAGGCTAAGTTTATAAAGAATAATAATATTCTTCCTATGGCTGAGCCTGATACAGAGAACAGTGATGTAGAGCTTTTACATAAATACATCCATGTACCTAATGATGTATTTAAAGTGTTATTAGTTGCAATATTAAATTCATTTTTTGACAATACACCGCATGTATTGATTGCAATAACAGGGGAAGGAGGGGCTGCTAAATCAACAATACAAACGTTTTTGAAGATGATAATGGACCCTAGTTCTGCAGCTTTAAATCCTATATTTGAATCTAATAAAGACTTGGTGTCTGCTGCTCTAAATTCGCATGTCATTGATATAAACAATGTTTCAAAAATCAAAGATAACATGCAAGATTTAATGTGCGTAATTTTAACCGGAGGTACTCATACCAGCAGAGCGCTATATACCAATAATGAACAATCAGCGGCTTATTTGCACAATCCAATAATTATGAATGGTATCGGCGATTCTGCTGACCGTGATGATTTACTGCAAAGAACAGTTTATGTTCCATTGAAAGAAATTGGAAAGGAGGTTAGAAAGACTGAAGGCCATGTTATGGCGACATTTGATAAAGACCTACCTGTGATTATGGCAGGCTTATTTGATACGCTTAGCGATATATTGCACATTCAAGAAAGCTTCGAAACGGATGAGAATCTTAATCGCATGGCGGATTTTCATAAGTTAGGTTTAATGACAGAGGAATCCCTGGGTTGGGAAGAAGGCTCTTTTACTAAAGCATATAATAAAAATATTGCTTTATCATCAGTTATCGTCATTGAAGGTTCTAAGCTCGCTCAAGCAATTTTAAGAATGAGAGGGAGCTATTTTATGCCTTTCCAAGGTAGTTACCAAGACCTACTTGAACGTCTTAGTCTTTATGGTGGTAGTGGTAATCTGGGAAATATAACAGCTAAACAGCTGGCAGAGGACTTGGTGAGAATCGCACCTTCTTTGGCCAAGTTGTACAATCTTAAGATTACGAAACTGGGTAGAAAGGCTTCAGGTTTTTTTATTCTAATTGAAGATTTAGATAATCCGATGGAGGAGGATGATGGTTATTAATCACAACCACAACTAAAGGCTTACTGGGCCTTAACTTGCAGTTAAGGCCCAGTAAGGCTACTCCAATCATTACAAACACCGGTTCTAATATCGAATGAACTTGATGTACCAAAATTGGTTTTTTTATTTAATGTACTTAGGTTTGTTAAAGTATTTAAAAAATTAAAAACTTTCATGAAACAACGTACATTACATACATTGAGTAATGACGTACATGATGTACACTCAACTAACATACACGACATATTTATAACCATCACATTCTGAGCATCTACAAGCACTATAGGCACGTCTAACCACTACCTGTGACGCATAACCCTTTAATTTGAAACACCGTGCTGTTACAACCGAATACCAACAGGGCTGAGTCTATTGCAGAAAGTGAGAATATTAATTTTGTATTAAGTTCTGTCGGTAAGTGCAACTTTTACAACATCAACTCCACAACTTATTAAAAATCCAACTATATCAATATGCAGCAGCGGCCATGCAAATTTATTTTAAATAGATAAAGATCTATTTAACCTTCACATAAACAAAAAAGCACTCGTACATACTCTTGGCCACACCCCTTATTGCCACTATAAACGGCATCATAAACGATACGTTGTACATATCAAGCACCTCAAAAGATACCTTTTTAAAAACTGTAAATAAATATCAGTTACAGGATAACAGCCCATGTTTTCTTTGTAGCACATATAAAAACCGTTTTTACGATTTGTTCATTAATTTTTATTTGGAGTTTTATTATGCGTACTATTACGTTTACAAAGTTAAATAATTGTATCGACGTTGATACTAACCAGTCACCATCACTTCCACCCAGAAAATTTTTAAGTCAATTTGAGAAACCTATTGTAGGTAAGAAAAAAGTAACAAAAAATACGGAGAAAACAAAAGAAGCAATAAACGAAACGAAAAGAGCAGCACCCGCTTATATAATGGCCACATTCGGTAAGGAATTGAATCATAAGAAACATTTACGTCATGACAATAACGTTATCTCATGCACAGGTATCGTTCTAGATATTGACAATAAAGATAATGACTATCTTTCTTTTTCTAAAGCTAATGGTTTGTTAAAAAAGTTATTGAAACCGTGTTCCTATGCCATCCATACCACGATTAGTCATACGAAAGAAAAAAATAAGTTTAGAGTTATTATTCCATTTTCACACCCTATTTCACCAGAAAGACTGTGGTCTATATTTAACTATTTTTCAAAAAAACTACAGTTAGGTGACACGGTTGATAAATGTTCATACTCGCCGAGTCACCCGTTCACATTTCCTGTCTGTATGAAAGGCCAAGAACAACTGTACAAGGTACATATCAACTCAAAAGGTAAGCAACTATTTGACCCCAAAATTGTACCGGCATCTTACTCAACTCCTTTTGTAAAGAAACCTAAAAAGAATAAACGTTCATCTAAGACCTCGACTCCCGTTAGTACCTTTGTACCAGTCAAGGTGCGTCTAAATACATATCCGATAGATGCCTCTGTGAAAAACATTATTAAAACCGGTGATACATCCAATTTTACTGGTGACCGTTCTGATGCCGGGTTTCATGTTGTTTCACATCTTATTGAAAAGAAACTATCAGATGACGTTATTGCTTCTATCGTACTTAAACCTAGCTATGGCATTAGTGAGCGCTTTATTGAGAAAGGTGTGCAATGGACGTTAGATGAAATTGCTAGAATACGTGAGAAATTGGTCTTTTCTAGAAAACGTATTTTTAATGACATTGAACCTCACTATCCTTTAGCCGATGAGGTGTCAGTTAAACGTGCATCCAGAGTTATGCACAAACATATCAAAAAATGGCTTCAACGCAATAAATATGACCTTGGTTTGAAGTTACCCGCCGGTATTGGTAAAACTGAAGAATACATTGACTTCATTGCTCATAGTGATGCCAAACTTATTGAAGTCTATGTCCCTACGCATAAGCTAGGTAATGATTGTCGCCAACGATTAATAGATAAGGGAGTGAACCCTAATAATGTTACGGTGATTCAAGGACGCACTTACCATCCAGAAGACGGAACTCCTCTGTGTCGTAAATATAAAGCTGCAGAAAAATTCGGGGAATCAGGTGTAAGTACATACAAGTCACTGTGTCGTAATGATGCCGGTGAGCAGTGTGAGTATTTTGAAGGTTGTCCATATTTAGCACAGTACAAACCATCCACCCAAGTAAGAATATACACGCATGCACATCTACCGTTAAAGCGTGGGCTATTAGACAAAGAGCTTCCTGACTTTGCCATCATTTATGAATCATTTTGGAAGGAGATGATTGATGAGAAAACCACATCACTTGAAAATATTTCTTACTATATTAACTCCAGTAAGCTGGCTAACTGTATTAATAATGCGTTAAAGAAAAACAAACCTCTACTTCAATGCTTACGTCTAAAGTACGGTGATGATATAGAAAAAGTTATCAACAAAGCCATAAAATCTATTTCACGTCACTACCCAGATATCCAGCCTAATGAGAGTGAAGAACAAATCACCTCTGCACTAACACCGGAGTTTAAGAAATCACGAATCATTGAATTGTTGCTGCAACAGTTACTGGCTGAACTAAACTTACCTCAAGACCGTGACAATTCTATTACTGTTAGGTATAACGGCAAAAAGGTATCTATTGCAAACCGTAAGACTATGACTCGTTTTACTACAAAGCAAGATGATGAAGGTGGTGTTAACCATGTGCCTGTTTTATGTGCCGATGCAAACTTCTGTAAAGACATCGTTAAACTATTTTTACCTGGCATAAAATCTAAAACTGTCCATGTCAAAAGAAAAGCGGTTGTCACTCAAATCCACAGTAACACCGGTGCTAAAAGTCGCTATATTCCCTATGGCAATGTTGCTGCTGATTCTAAAATAGCTACTAACTGTAACAAACACCTTGAGGATGTTCAGCAGGTTATTAACAACTTGAATGCACAGCACAGTAAGTTATTGGTTGTTACTTACAAAGCACTGCTTAAACCTAAAGATGGTCTGCCTATGCTTACTATTCCTAAAGGGTGTGAATCCATTCACTTTGGTGGACTTAGAGGGATAGACACGTTTAGTGACTGCGATGCTATTCTTGTTATCGGTAGACAACAACTGCCAGTGCATGCTGTTGAATCTATTGCAGCCTGTCTTTGGTGGGATAGTGACAATGAATTGAAATTAACCGGTGAACGCCATCAAGAAGTTCGTGGGTATCGATTAGTAAACGGCGATAAAAAAGGCGTTAAGGTCATGTGCTGCGAAGACCCTCGTGCTCAAATGGTCATGGAACAACTTCGTGAATGTGAATCATTACAAGCGGTTGATAGGGTAAGGCTGATGCATAATGATGTAAAGAAGCATGTTTATCTTATGAGCAATTTACCTCTGGACATTGATGTTGACAATCTCATTAAATGGAAAGACATGGTGTCTGGTGGCTCTCGCATTGAACAAATACTAGCAAGCAGTCCTAACATTGTTCTTTCAACATCACCCCTGTTGCTACACGTTAACTATCCTGAATATTTTTCTATCAGTGTTGCCAAAAAAGAAGCGGCTTTAATACAAAAGTTAGCCGAGTTATCTGATGATAGTGGGTACTGTTTTAATAGCGCTTTCTTAAATAAACAGTTTAATCTTTGGCCATACCGTATTATTGGTACTTCTGGACGCAATCTGACGGCTATAGCAGATGATGATAAGGTTTATGCCTATGTGCTGCAGGAATTAGAAAAAACACACCAAAAAAGTATTTTATTAAAAACTCGTAACGAGCAGTAAAGTACAAAATAAGTTAAATAAATAATATTGTTGGTAAAAAGTCGTGTAACAGCTAGCACATTTATTAATAGTTATGGTTTCTATATTATATTTATATATAGCTTTTGTAACTTTTGATTTTGATTAATGTTACACGACTTTCTTTGCATTAAACCATGCCCCTATACGGGTGTATAAGGGTACCCTAGATGCTTAGCAGAACACACCGTCAGTGTACTCCATCACTCACCATACCCATCAACAGCAGGTACTGCGTTAACTAACACAAGCACTAGACTAACAGCATCAGCACTACCCATCCCTTACTAAAGTTAGTTGCTGCTAAATTTTTAGCAGCACAGCAACTCTTTTATGAAAACACGGTTTTCTATACGTCTATTGTCACATCAGACATGCCTGTAGGGTGCCTGTGTTGCATATAAACAGGTGTTAATCTCATTTGTGTACTATTTACTGAATATGCCGCCTATGATATTAAACAAGGTTAACATCACCCATCTCTATGAACAATAAATCATGGCTACTGTTAGCTATAAATAATAGCCCAAACTTAACAAACAATGTTTTACATAAACCTTTGTCAGTTAAGCCTGAACTAAAAAATTAACTCATTTATTTATAATGGTGTTGTCTTCTAGGGTCTATTAAGTTCTGAATCTTATCTACTAAGTGATTCCCAGGATTGATGATAGGCTCTATTTCATCAACCTTTCTCTTAACCCCATGACTTCCACTAAAAAAAGTTTTAGTAGATCCAAGCCAAGAAATATCACAGCCACTCCATTTTTCTTGTAGTTTGTCTTCATGTTTTTCAGTATAAATAGATTTTCTTTTAGAATTGAATAAAACCGCTATTTCCTTATTAGAATATTTCATTATGTTTTGAAGGTATTTGACCAGACCTTTTAGTATGATAGTACGTTGTGTTTTTCTTGATGGTTCTTTTTGTTCCTCTTCCGACAAAAAAGGACTATTGATTAATTGCGTGATAACCCCGGAAACACCCTCTAGTTTTTCTCTCTTATCTTTATCATAGCCTGATTTTTCCATCAGCTCTTCTAGTAATCCATATGTAGTCATATCAAGCGTAATCTCAATTGATTTAATGCCTTCATTTTCTAATTCTTCACGACGTGTAGCCATTGTTTGCTCCTCTTTTGTGGTTAAGAGGCTATATTGTGACAGGAAGGAAAATGATATTACGGGCAGTAATTTCTACTTACCGGTGACTAAAGTTTACTTACCGGTTTTATTAATCCATTCCCTAATTAAACGTTCTATCCCTTCAATACTTAAAGGCGGCTCATTAACTTCTTCCCAGAACAAAGGTGCTTTTGCATCGATAAGCTCTCTTACTTTAGTTGCTTCAACTTTGCCTTGGATATTTCTACACTGCTCAGGAAAATTACTTAAAACTGATAAAGCGGCACCAAGAACTTGTTCTCTATTTTTACTATGATGTTCACCGCGTCTGTCCGGTTGTTTATTTTGAGAACCAAGCCGTTTTAATTTTTTTATCTTTTTCCTAAGCCCTTTATTTTCAATATCAAGCTCATCCCTTTCTATTCCAATATCTTCAGAATACGGAATAGGATCCATTTCATACATAACATCGTTAATATGCCAATGTATAGACTTTGACATTTCGTCTATTCTCACACTTACATTGTCCCAAGCAATTTCTGAACTTAAAACAAAATCATCATAAGCAGCACCTAACGGAATTGACCTGGTTTCAGCCCACCCAGACAAATTTTCAACAACTGACTTTTTAGGTTTAATTTTTCCATCAATTGATTTACTAATAATTTTTGCTTCTAGAATACCTAACTCTATATCTTTAATAATTTGCTCCGACATCCATTGCTGTAGAGGCAACAAACCTTCCTTTAGCTTTTCAGTTAGCTCTTCTGTAAGTTCATCAAAATCATCTTTTTTGATTTTTAACTTTATGGTTGATGGAATGGAATTATCAAAAAAAATATCAAATGCAAAAACAAAACTTATATCCCATATGGATACAAGGTCTATATCTTCAAAGGAGAAAGGTTCGCTAAAATCAATTTTCATATTATGTTGTTCATTCGTTAATAAACTACCGGTAACTTTTGTACCGGTAGAACCATGCATCTTCAACACGCTTTCAACATTCAATTCATATAGGTCAATGTTACAGCCTACCTGTTAATGAACCAGCCGCATTAACAATGCCTTCAATATTACTACAAACAATTACATTGTTAATTAAAACTACTTTGAAAAAACTGTAAAGAAAAAGTAAGTAAGAAGTCTTAGCAGCAAAATTGCTGGTAACGGTATGGCCTTATCTGTTTCACAAGGTCAATCTTACAAACCGACTTTTAGGTTCTTTTTAAAACTGTAAAGAGAAAGTAAGTAGTTAGTGCGTACGTGCAATTTAGTTTACCAAAGTTACCGGTAGTTTATTACTACGGACTTCTGCTTACCTCAATAGATTTGTTCTCATGGACAATTTATTAAGTTTCAACAAACGCTCACTGAGCAAGGCGGAAGTATGTCCGATTTAAAAAAGAACAATAATAAAATAGAAGAAAACAATACTTCATCTATAAAAGTACATAACTTAGTTAACTTTATTACACTTAAAGGTGAAACAGTTCCATCTGTGTTAGTTGAGAAACAATTCGGTATAGTTAAAGCAAAAGGCTGTATTCCTATAATAGAATTCTATTATAACCCATTATATGTAAACCTAATTGGTCTACCTGAGTATGATACTGTTTCTAAACAAGATATATATAATCAATTAGAAAAGCTATGTCTAAATAAAGATGTTCTCACTGTCATTGATAATTTTGGGTACTGTGATCTTAACGGTGCAAAAGTATTTGTTCATGCAGGAGGAGTAATAACAAATAGTTTTTCACCAGCTCTTCCTTTAACGTCATCTTACCGTAACAAAAGTTGCAACCTGATGTCACTAAGTACAGAGGATAACCCACGAGAGTTAGTCTCTAGTTTCTTACAAATCCTTAAGGTATCCGATTCTAAACCTGAGATTGGATCTGTGTTAATGGCCCTGATAACAAGAGAGGCTTTACTTCATTTCGAACCAAGCTGTGTTTCAGTGTTCTTTGTAAACAATTTACTTCCTCATACACCAACACTCTCTAGGCTTAATGCCATTGCCTACTCTGGCTATCTTACTTACCACGATCGTCTCTACTCGGTCAAACAATCAGAAAATACTAATACAAAGGAATCACAAGAGGTGTACATTGAAGTAAATAAAAAGAATATTGACTTAAATGTAATTTCTAAAGATTACATGGAAGGAAGCGGTGAATGTTTTTCAAAAGTAATGAAATTATTTATTCAATATATTATTAATAATTATGACAAAATTAATTATCATGTATCTTCAAAATCAATAGATGATGATCGTAGCTACCCATCAAAAGTAGTTGCAGATTTAATGCTTGGTATTGATATATTTTTAGGCTTTTGTATTTCCGAAAAATATCTCTCAAATCAAGAAGCAAAGGTAATATATGATTCTCAATATGAAATTATCAATTCTTTGATTAAGAAGTACTTTGCCTTTCTTGATTCGGGAAGTACATATGAATACGACATTACTAATATGGATATAATTGAACGGCGCAACCAAATCATTAACAACAAAACAGAGGCATAGTCTTTACACTGACTATGCCTAATCCCTTAACATCAAGCACCGGCATTACCGGTGCTTACTTCCCTTCACTCAACATATCCTACAGCTTCTAACTCGTAGGAATATGTTTCCTCAGCAGAACCACTTCAAGATCCATATCAAATGCGTATACGCTAAGATAAAGCCGATCAAAAACAAAACCATCATGAACAACGTTACACCTCTAGTTGTATAAATGCTTCTACTCTGCTGCTGTTGTTGCTGCAGCTACTAAGCGAAATGCAATATACCGTAATAGAGCACTGCAATTTCTAACACTATAGGCATAATGGAAGATACGGTACTTCGTTCTGTTTGGCCTGTTTGTTTATTGTTAAACAGTATATCTTCATCGTTAGAATGAAAGTCCTGACTACCACCACCAAATGTACTATTGTTGAGTACGGGTGTGCTTTCTACAAAAGGGGCTTCATCAAAAATAGAATTAAAGACATCATCTAGTTTTTTCTGGTTATCCAGTAAATCATTCAATGCATTTATATCTATTGTCCCTGCTGCACTCATCTTACTACCCTCCTCCCACAAAGCTTACATTCTTAGCTAATGCAAACTCCACAAACCCATTAAATTCTTTCCGTATAAAACAGGTTACCTTTCTGTCCATGCATGGTTTGTGACTGTCTTAACATTCTGTCTAAAGTTAATCATTGCTTACGCTATAATTAACTGTCCATATTGATAACCACCAGAAACTAAATGACACGTAAACAATGGGAAGCAGTAGCCTCTTCATCTTCACAAAAAACTAAAGTACCTGATGCTGTGAAAGATACACTGACAGAGAGCTAGTGTTCTGATAGAGAATGCTATTAAACCTAATCACATATCCCCTCCTCCCACTGATCACGATTTTAACTACCTTGTTGATGTCTACAGTAAATGGTATCGAAACTATTTTTACTTCTGTTCCACATACAATTGTCCTCACCCTAATGCGATTGCACCGTCATTTGAAATAAAGTGGGCTCGCATGGAATACGTTGGTGATGATAAGTTTAATATTTCTTATATGAGACATACTGAAAAATGGGGAAAGGTGTATCAAGAGATGTCCATGCTTGATAGCCTGAAGGCCATTACTGAAGAAGATTACTTTGCACCATAAACCATCTACTACGGTTAGACGTCGGTAATACTGTGCTTGCTATCTTTAACACGGTCTCGTAATTCAAGTCCTGGTTTGAAGTGAATTGATGAACGTTGTGCTACCTGAACTGTTTCACCTGTCTTGGGGTTACGTGCTTGTTTAGCTTTCATTTGACGAATACTAAAGCTACCGAACCCTCGTATTTCAATACGCTCACCTTTCTCAAGTGCTGAGCTCATTTGTTCGAATAGGTTGTTAACGACTAGCGTTACATCAGCAGCTGGAAGCTTAGGCGACCTGGCAATTAGTCTTTCAATAAGTTCGGCTTTCGTCACGGATTAGTTTAGTTCGGTAGTGGTTTTAATGGATGAGGTTGGAACTATAGTTGAATTTGAATTGGCCTCATAGCAATATCTATACGCATAGCTATCCCCTTCAATCTCTTTATCCATTTCCCAATAATCTTTTAAACAGATACTGCCGCTAGAATCTTTAGCTTGTATACATTCGTAGTTTGGGTGTTCTGAGATAACTAGATGCCCCATGTGTTGCCGGTCTGAGGTGAATTTCGTCAGGTATTCACTGGAGGGTATTTTACGAATCATCATATGGTAATCAGAGTCTAATTGTCTGGGGTCAGGAAATGTAGCGAGTTGGTAGCTCTGCCAATCAATAGGAAACGGTAGTCGTGTATCAAAATCAAAGATCATGCTCGTGTTTGCATCGAGATGATATTTTAGAATCACATGATAGTCCCATACAACCACTTCACCGGGGCTACCGAGTTGTTGATTCAATAAAACAATTTGTTTTTTATGATTCGACAAAAATAAGATGTCTAATTGTTCTTTATCTATTCCCTGACGGATGAATGATCGGCAGAGTTGCCAGATGTTTTCTTCACAGAAATAGGGCGTGTAAATATAATCCTGTTTTTGGAATATTTGACCATCAGTCATTGTTATTTTATATCCCTATCCTGCATCGTTTGAACCTGCAATATCCAATTTGGATTTAAGCGGTCTAAATGTAAGTTTTTCAACATACTAAAACACTTGTTGTTGTATGTTGGGGTTTTTAGTCTGAATTGGCATACGGTTGGCTTATTGGGTTGGTTTTTCTGAATCTATTCCAAACCTTTCTTCTGGCTGTTATCGACCCAGACTGATGATAT
>Ga0209826_1000744_pt1 | contig 23344 bp, 18 predicted proteins | sample GOMGulsemesocosm_5_FD_184637 | JGI IMG/M metagenome (GOLD analysis project Ga0209826, IMG submission 184637) | Methane-oxidizing microbial communities from mesocosms in the Gulf of Mexico - GOM15C Gulf of Mexico (SPAdes) (version 2) | ecosystem: Environmental > Aquatic > Marine > Cold seeps... | reverse complement strand
AAACTTAGATTTAGGTGGACATATTGCATCTTTCCAATCATCTGCTACATTATATGATGTAGGGTTTAATCACTTTTTTAAAGCACCAAATGAAAAAGATGGTGGGGATTTAGTATATTTTCAAGGACATATATCTCCAGGTATTTATGCAAGATCTTTTGTAGAGGGTAGATTTACAGAAGAGCAAATGGATAACTTTAGACAAGAAGTAGATGGAAATGGTTTATCATCATATCCACATCCAAAACTTATGCCTGATTACTGGCAGTTCCCAACAGTTTCAATGGGACTAGGACCAATACAAGCAATTTATCAAGCAAGATTTTTAAAGTATTTAACTGATAGGGGTATCAAAGATTGTAGCGGTCAGACTGTATATTGTTTCATGGGTGATGGTGAATGTGATGAGCCAGAATCTTTAGGAGCAATTGGTCTTGCAGGTCGTGAAGGTCTAGACAACTTAGTATTTATCGTTAACTGTAACTTACAAAGACTTGATGGTCCCGTTCGTGGAAATGGAAAAATCATTCAAGAACTTGAGGGTGAATTTAGAGGTGCGGGATGGGAAGTAACTAAAGTTATTTGGGGTAGACATTGGGATCCTTTATTGGCAAAAGATAAAACTGGAAAACTTTTAGATTTGATGGAAGAAACTGTTGATGGTGAATACCAAAACTTTAAACAAAAAGGTGGAACGTATACAAGAGAACACTTCTTTGGAAAATACAAAGAAACAAGAGAACTTGTTGAAAATATGAGTGATGATGAGATTTGGAAGTTAAACAGAGGTGGACATGATCCAGTTAAAGTTTACGCTGCATATAAAAAAGCTCAAGATACAGTAGGTCGACCAACAGTAATCCTTGCTAAGACTATTAAAGGTTATGGTATGGGTGAAGCTGCTGAGGGTAAAAATATTGCTCACAGTGTTAAAAAAGTGAATTTAGAAGTATTAAAACAATTTAGAGATAGATTTAGTATTCCAATTCCTGATGATAAACTAGAAGAAGTGCCTTATTATGTTCCAGCACCAGATAGTCCTGAAATGAAATACATGATGGAAAGAAGAGCAGAGCTTGGTGGATTTGTTCCACAAAGAAAAGCAAAATTTACTAACGCTATTAAAGTTCCTGAATTAAGTTTATTTGATTCTATTCTAAAAGGTAGTGGGGATAGAGAAGTATCTACAACTATGATTTTAGTGAGACTTCTTAGTTCACTTGTAAAAGACAAAGCAATTGGTAAATCAATTGTTCCTATAGTTCCAGATGAAGCTAGAACATTTGGTATGGAAGGTATGTTTAGACAAATTGGTATTTATGCACATGAAGGTCAAAAATATATCCCACAAGATAGAGATCAAGTAGCATATTATAGAGAAGACAAAAAAGGTCAAGTACTAGAAGAAGGTATCAATGAGCTTGGAGCAATGGGTTCTTGGGTTAGTGCTGCAACTTCCTATTCTGTAAATGATTGTCCTATGATTCCATTTTATGTTTATTACTCAATGTTTGGATTCCAAAGAACAGGTGATATGATGTGGGCTGCTGGAGATTTACAAGCAAGAGGTTTCTTAATAGGTGCCACATCAGGAAGAACTACTTTAAATGGTGAAGGTTTACAACATCAAGATGGGCATTCACACTTATTGGTAAATACAATTCCAAACTGTGTTGCTTATGATCCAACATATGGTTATGAGTTAGCTGTACTTGTTCAAAATGGTATTGAGAGAATGTATGGAACTGCGCAAGAAAATATTTTCTACTATATTTCAACATTAAATGAAAACTACAAACAACCAGCTATGAGAGATGGAATTGAAGAAGGTATTATTAAAGGTATCTATCTATTAGATCAAGTTGAAGCTTCTACTAATCATAAAGTTAAATTATTAGGTTCTGGTACTATTTTAGAGCAAGTAAGAACGGCTGCTTCAATTTTAGCATCTGATTATGGAATTGCATCTGATGTTTACTCAGTGACTTCTTACAATGAACTGGCACGTGATGGTCAAGATGTTGAAAGATATAACATGCTTCATCCAAATGAAGAAGACAAAACTGCATATATTACAAGTGTATTAGGTGCAGATGATGAAAATGTTGTTATTTCTACAACTGATAGTATTAAAGCTTACTCTGAACAAGTAAGAGCTTATGTTAATGGTTCTTTTAAAGCACTGGGAACTGATGGTTTTGGACGATCAGATAGTCGAGCAAATTTAAGAGCACACTTTGAAGTTGATGCAAACTTTGTTGTTTTCACAACATTAAGTGAGTTGGTGGCTGCTGGTAAATTAGACAAAAAAGTATTAAATGATGCAATGGTAAAATTAAATATCAATGCTGACAAAATTAATCCACTAAAAGCATAAGGTGAAAACATGGCAAAATTAGAAGAAATTTTATTACCAGATGTTGGTGGTGAAGAAGTAGAAATTATTGAAGTTTGTGTTAGTAATGGTGATACTTTGGCAGAAGAAGATGCAATTATAACTGTTGAAACAGAAAAAGCTTCTATGGACATTCCCGCAATTTTTGATGGTAATGTTGTTGAGCTTAAAGTTCAAGTAGGGGATAAAGTATCACAAGGTTCTGTTATTTGTACGATGGAGCGAGCTGGTGATACAGCTCCTGAAGTTGTAGCTGTTGAAACTGCTCCAGTTGCCCAAACTCCAGTTGCACCTGTTGAAGTAAAAGCTGAACCTGTTATTGCTACAACAACAGCAGATACTATTACAAAAGTAATTGAAGACGTTTTTGTCCCAGATATTGGTGAAGATGGGGAAGTTGATGTTATTGAGATTTTAGTTACTGTTGGTGATAGTGTTTCAGAAGAAGAGGGTATAGTTACTTTAGAGACTGAAAAAGCTACTATGGATGTACCTTTACCATTTTCTGGAATCATCAAAGAGTTTTTAGTTTCTGAAGGTGATAAAGTAAAAACTGGAAGTTTGATTGCACGAGTTGAAAAAACAATTGTTGTTAAGGGTGCACCTGCTACTACTCCTAACCCAGTAGTATCTTCAACTGTTGAAGCTGCAAAAAAAGTTGAAGAAGTTGCAGCTGTTGTTCCAGTATCTGCACCAAAAGGTGGAAAAGCACATGCCTCTCCATCTATTAGAAGATTAGCACGAGAGTTTGGTGTTGACTTAGCACTAGTTGGTGCAACTGGAAGAAAAAACAGAATCTTAAAAGATGATGTTAGAAATTATGTTAAAAATACTTTAGCAAATCTTGGTACATCATCAGCTGCTGGAACTGGTTCTGGACTAGGGTTTAATTTTCCTAAACTAAAATCAGTTGACTTCTCTAAATTTGGTGAAATTGAAACAAAAGAGTTAACAAGAATTCAAAAAATTTCAGGACCTTCTTTACATAGAAACTGGGTAAGTATTCCTCATGTAACTCAATTTGACGAAGCAAATATTACTGAACTTGAAAAGTTTAGAAAAGAACAAAATGCACTTGCAGCAAAACAAGGTCTTGATGTTAAAATCTCACCTTTGGTATTTATACTTAAAGCGGTTGCAAAAGCATTAAAAATTCACCCAATTTTCAATTCTTCATTAAGTGAAGATGGACAATCTATTATCCTTAAAAAGTATATTCATATTGCAGTTGCAGTTGATACTCCAAATGGATTGGTTGTTCCTGTAATTAGAGACGTTGATAAAAAAGGTATCCATGAAATAGCACTAGAATTAGTTGCACTTTCTAAAAAAGCAAGAGATGGAAAACTTAAACTTGATGATATTCAAGGTGCTTGTTTTACAATCTCTAGTCTTGGTGGAATTGGTGGGACTGCATTCACTCCAATCATCAATGCTCCTGAAGTAGCAATCTTAGGTGTATCTAAATCAGAAATGAAACCAAAATGGAACGGTGAAGAATTTGTTCCTGAATTAACATTGCCATTATCAACATCATACGACCATAGAGTTGTTGATGGTGCTGAAGGTGCAAGATTTTCAACAACATTATCAAATATCTTAAGTGATATTCGTTTATTAGTACTGTAAAGAGGTCAAGATGAGTAATGAAATAAAAACACAAGTACTTGTAATAGGTTCTGGACCAGCTGGTTACTCAGCTGCGTTTAGATCTGCAGATTTAGGATTTGATGTAGTATTAGTAGAAAAGTTTAATGAGCTTGGTGGAGTATGTTTAAATGTAGGATGTATTCCTTCAAAAGCTTTACTTCACGTTGCAAAAGTAATGGAAGAAGCTGAACATATTGGAGCACATGGTGTTTCTTTTGCTAAACCAGAAGTTGATATTGAAAAAATTGCTGGTTATAAAAGTGGTATTGTAAATAAACTATCAGGTGGTGTTGCAGCCATGGCTAAAATGAGAAAAGTAAAAGTAGTTCATGGTTATGCTAAATTTACTTCATCAAACACTGTATTAGTAAGTGGTGAAGAAGAAACTGTAGTTACTTTTGACAACGCTATTATTGCAGCAGGTTCAAGACCAATTGAATTGCCATTTATTCCACATGAAGATCCTAGAATTTGGGATTCAACTGACGCACTTGATATTAAAACTCCTCCAAAAAAGTTATTGATTATGGGTGGTGGAATCATTGGTTTAGAAATGGGTACAGTTTATGAAAAACTTGGATCATCTGTAGATGTAGTTGAGATGTTAGATCAATTGGTACCAGCTGCAGATGCTGATTTAATCAAAGCCTATACTAAAGCAAACAAAAAAAGATTTAACATCATGTTAAAAACTAAAGTTGCTGTGGTTGAGGCTAAAGAAGATGGTATTCATGTAACTCTAGAGAGTTCAAGTGGAAGTGAAACAGTTATTTATGATGCTGTTTTAGTTGCAATTGGAAGAGCTCCTAATGGTAAACTTCTTGATGCTGAAAATGCAGGTATTGAAGTGGATCAAAGAGGGTTTATCAATGTTGATAAACAAATGAAAACAAATGTAGCAAATATTTATGCAGTTGGAGATATTGTTGGTCAACCTATGCTTGCACATAAAGGTGTACATGAAGCTCACGTGGCTGCTGAAGTAATTGCTGGTAAGAAGCATTATTTTGAACCGGTATCTATTCCTTCTATTGCGTATACTTTCCCTGAGATTGCTTGGGTTGGGCTTACTGAAAAAGAAGCAAAAGAAAAAGGTATCAACTACGAAGTTTCAACTTTTCCTTGGAGTGCATCTGGTCGAGCATTAGCTGCGGATGTTAGTGATGGGTTTACAAAGTTAATCTTTGATAAGGACTCACATTTATTAATAGGTGGAGCTTTACTTGGTGATAACGCTGGTGAATTGCTTGGTGAAATTACTTTGGCTTTAGAGATGGAATGTGATGCTGAAGATATAGCACTTACTATTCATGCTCATCCTACTTTACACGAATCTGTGGGTCTTGCTGCAGAAGTTTATGAAGGAAGTATCACTGACCTTCCAAATGCGAAAGCAAAAAAGAAATAAACTTAAGCTAAGAGCAAAAGAAAAACTTTTCTTTTGCTCTTAGCTAACTTCTACTTTCCTCATTCTTCTACATCTTGACTCTTTGTTAAATCCTCTAAAATATGTTTTGTCGTATCATCAAAATTATTAAAAATTTTTGTATATCCAACTGAACCTTTTAATAGTGTCATAATTAGATTTGCTTTAAACTCTAAATCCATTGAGATTTTAAAAAAATATTAAGTAATTTACTTCAACTTTTTTTGAAAATTCTCTTTAGTTCCAATTGAGAGTTCCTCACACAACAAAATCTCTTTGATATTTTCTTGATTGTCTTTGGCATTGAAATAACAATCATTGATATGATGTATGGTCATTTTTTCATGTTTTCTTTTTACTAGTTTTAAAGTAGATGATTTGTCCATGGTTCCTTCTTTTAACACTCTAAAATAAAACCCTGTTTTGTTATCATTTACTACCCAAGCGGTGAGTTGTTTGATTCCTAAAACAGCAGATATCTTCCAACATGGACCACGTGGTTGAGATACTTCAAAGATAACCTCTCCACAAGAGTATTGATCTCCTATACAAATATCTTTATCGGATACCTCTAAGATAGTGATGTTTTCACCAAAAGCACATTCTGGCAATTCAAGTTGTCTTGAATCTTTAAAGTGGGAATAGGCACTTTGAGGGTATACACATACAGCTTGATTTAATCCTCCATGATTTTCTTCGTCTGTTTGATTATCTATATCAAAACCTAGCTTATTTACATAAACACTACCTTCAATTAGTTTTTTTCTATAAGAGCTTGGAAACTCTTTTTTTTCAGTTGTAATTGTTTCTTCTGATCCTGCGTAAATATCATATATATTTATATCTTTCATTTTCCTAACTCCTTATTGTTATATTGTTTGATTATATCTTTAAACTAATATCTCTTCTATAGAAGAGAGTACTTCTTGCGCATTCTCTTTTGGTGGGAACACGGGATAAAAAACTTTTATTATCTCTGCATCATGACATATAAGTGTCACTCTTTTTGTTAAAATCACACCTTCTACTTCAAAGGTAGGTAAGTTTAACGCTTCTGTTAAATCCAAGTTTTCATCACTTAGTATATCAAAAGGTAAAGCAAGTCTATCTACGGCTTCTTTTTGATAAGTACTTGATTGAGTACTCACACCATAAACAGTCACTTTTAGTCTGTCAAATTCTCCTTGGTGTTCTTTAAAAGAACACGATTGTGGAGTACATCCTGCAGCTCCTGCAATATTTACCCAACCCTCAGGCAATTCAACATCAGGTCTTCCCATTCTGGGATAAAAATATAATACAGTTAAACCTTCTAATTTTGATAAGTTTACTGTGTTATTGCTTGTTGAATTTAAAGACAACTTGGGCAGTTGCATATTTATGAGGTGATCACATTTACCATCATCAATTGGTATTGCTATATTGTTTTCTTGATCCATTGTCTTCCCTTTTAAATCTTGTAGGATTTTAGAAAAATCTTATCACAGCTGAACTTAAATTACAAATAGATTACCATTTGATTACCAACGTTATTTTATTATTTTAATCACAACTATTTTACTTTCCTTTAAGCTTTGTTCCCAGTATATGCGATATACTAGTTCCTAATTAAAGGAGGATGTCAAATTGGAAAAAATTATATTGGAAGAAAAGTTTAAATTATTTGATAACTATTGGTCTCCTCGTGTGGTTGGTGAGTTAAATGGTCAGTATATAAAACTGGCGAAGTTTAAAGGTGAAATGGTTTGGCATACCCATGAAAATGAAGATGAGTTTTTTCAAGTCATCAAAGGCAGTATTGTTATTCATCTTCGTGACAAAAGTATCACATTAAATGCGGGGGAGTGTTTTATTGTACCTTGTGGAGTTGAGCATAAACCAGAAGCGCAAGACGAAGCAGAAGTCATGATGTTTGAACCTAAAATTACAAAACATACAGGTGCAACAAAAAGTGATCTTACTGTTGATATTGAAGAACAAAACTGGATATAAAATTAGAAAATCAATAATCTTTAAAAGGCAGGAGCTAAATGAAACATAGACTAAGGCGATTTATTAGACGGGTATTACTTTTAACTTTAGCTCTAGGTGTATCTTTTTCTTATGCTTCTGAACATATTAGTTTTATGACTCCTGATTATAGACCTTTAAATTATCTTCACAATGGAGAGCTAAAAGGTCCCAGTATTGAAATCCTCCAACTGCTACAAAAAAAACTCAATAATAAAGAAGATATCACTCTTTTACCTTGGAAGAGAGCATATCAAAACACTCAAGTTACTATAAACACTGCGCTTTTTTCAACCACTAGAACAAAAGAGAGAGAAAATTTATTTAAGTGGGTTGGTCCCTTGGCACAAAAAAGATTTAATATCTATGCGCTAAAGAGTTCAAATATCAAAATCGATGATTTTGAGCAGATGAAAAAATATGTGGTTGGAGTAGAGCGAAGTACTATCAACGAACATATGTTGCTCTCCCGTGGAATAACAAATCTATCCAAAGTAAATTATCCTATGCAAAACTTAAGTATGATTCTTAAAAATAGAATTGATTTGTGGAGTATCTCCAGTAGCACTTTTTATGAAACACTTTTAGCATCCAGATTAGATCCCAATGACTTAGAAATAGTATATACCCTAAGAAAAGCAAAACTCTATATCGCATTTAATAAAAAAACACCTGATGAGACAATTAAGAAATGGCAAAAAGCTTATGATGAGTTATACGATAGTGGTAAAGTAAAAGAAATATTTAAAAAACATAAAGTGAGTTATCTCTATACCAAATAAACATATTTTATTTCTTTTTTTCTCTTCTAAACTAGAATTAAATTTTCCTTTTTATAATTTAAAATTTACTCTTAACAAAAAGAATGTTTGATACACTAGATATGATTGAGGTTTTAACCTGTACATAGGAATACGTTATGAAAATAATTACTCGAACATTTTATGTTATAGTCGTATTACTTTTTTCCGTATCTTTTTTATACTCTTCAAATAATTCAAACAATGTTATTGTCGCTCTTGATGATTATAGACCTCTCAATTATCTTGTTGAGGGAAAACTTCAAGGTCCAAGTGTTGATATTGTAAAACTATTGTTTAAAGAAATCAATGAAAAAGAAACTGTTATTTATCTACCATGGAAAAGAGGGTATGAAACAGCCCAAATAAAAGAAAATTTTGCTATGGCTTCAACTACTAGAACGAAGGAGAGAGAAAAACTATTCAAATGGGTTGGCCCTTTGGCTTCTAAAAAGTTTATAATTTACGCTCTTAAAAACTCTCATATAAAAATAGATACCTTAGCTGACTTACACAAATATACAATTGGAGTTGAGAGAAGTACTATTAGTGAACAAATGTTACTTTCTAGAGGTATTACCAACTTATCAAAAGTAAATTATCCTAGCCAAAATATGGGTATGTTACTTTTAAAAAGAATTGATCTGTGGAGTATCTCAAGTAGTACATTTCATGGGATACTTAAAAAAGAAAACGTACCTGAAAGCGAATTTGAAGCTGTCTATGTTCTTAAACAAGCAAAACTCTATATTGCTTTTAATAAAGATACACCTGATGAGACAATCAACAAATGGCAAGATGCGTATGATTCTTTAATAGAAAGCGGAAAAATAAAAGAGATTCTAGAGAAACATAATCTGGGTTATTTATATGCAAAATAATAGAAAAACTTATCTATGATGTGAGTTTCTACTTTCGTAACATTATTGATACATTTCTAGATTATCTATATTTAAACTGGCAGAAGAATTTTATTTAATAAAGATAATATAACATTATTTCTAAAACCAGGGAGTATCTTAATATGAGAATAAGTATTAATAATATGAAAAAATTCTACTTTATTATCTTAGTACTTTTTTCTATATCTACTTTGTACTCTTCTGCTGATATCTCGGTAATTTTGGATGATTATAGACCCTTGAATTATCTTGAAAATGAAAAACTAAAAGGGCCAAGTGTAGATGTTATTAAACTATTGTTCAAAGAAACCAATGAAAAAGAAAATATTATTTTTTTACCATGGAAGAGAGGATATAATACTGCTAAAACAGAGGAGGGTTTTGCTTTAGCATCAACGACTAGAACACGAGAGCGAGAAAAATTATTCAAATGGGTTGGTCCCTTAGCTACTAAAAAGTTTATTATTTATGCCCTTAAAAGTTCTCATATAAAAGTTAATAAACTGGATGATTTGAAACATTTTACTATTGGAGTAGAGAGAGGAACTATCAGTGAACAAATGTTACTCTCACGTGGTATATCTAACTTATCTAAGGTTACCTATCCTAAGCAAAATATGGGGATGTTACTTAAAAAAAGAATTGATCTGTGGAGTATCTCAAGTAGTACGTTTCATGAAACAATTGAAAAAAATAATGTCTCTGGTAGTCAATTTGAAGCTCTCTATGTACTTAATCAAGCAAAACTATATATTGCTTTTAATAAAGATACCCCTGATGAGAAAATTGACAAATGGCAAGATGCCTATAATTTGCTAATTAAAAGTGGAAAAGTAAAAGAGATATTTGAAAAACACAATGTCTCTTATCTCTATACAGAGTAATTCGCACTAGACCCTCTCTCACTCTAATATTATCACAAGTCTAAACTATTATAATAAGCTCAATAATTTTTATAAGGCTATATGTGAAGATAATACATTTTAGTGATACACACTTGGGATACAATGACTTAGATATTTTAAATGATGACAATATCAACCAACGAGAGGCTGACTTCTATGATGCTTTTTCACAAGTGGTTGAACAAATTGTTCAAATCAAACCTGATTATATTATCCATACGGGAGATTTGTTTCACAGATCAAGTCCATCCAATAGGGCCCTTACTTTTGCCATCAAACAATTTAACATCTTAAATGAGCTGGATATTCCTATGGTGTTAATAGCAGGGAATCACTCAACACCACGTACCAACTTAAGCAGTCCTATTTTAAAAATATTTGAAGACCTTAAAAATATCCATGTGTCTTTTAACCAAGAGTACAAAAAAATAGAGTTTGATGAAGTGGTCTTTCATACCCTTCCACATATGAACGATGACTCTAAAGCACTAAGTCAAATAGAGCTAAGTGAAAGTAATCTAGATGAAACTAAAAAAAATATCATGATGTTACACTGTAGTGTAGGAGCATGGTATCTTATGCAAGAGTATGGAGAGTGGGTATATCCAAGTAACAAAGAGTATATTTTCGAGAAAATGGATTATGTAGCACTTGGACATTGGCATGGTTTTGGAGCAGTTAGTGTACAAGGTACCAAAGAAAAATATCCAAATGTATACTACTCAGGTAGCCTAGAGCGAACCTCACTTAATGATAAGAGAAATTCAAAAGGTTTTATCGAAGTCATATTAGAGGATGACAAAGATATAGGTATAGAGTATAAAGAAATAAACATCCGTCCTATAAAAACATACGACATAGACTGTGAAGACTTTGAGAACTCAAAAGCCGCCTTAGATGTATCTGATATAGAAAATGCCATAGTCGAAGTAAAACTAAAAAATCTAAGTGCTTTACAATCCATAGATATACAAAACAAAGATATCAAAGACTTGTTTGAGAAAGCTATGAGTGTAAGTATCAAAAGAGAGTTTAAAAGAAGTAGTAGTGAATCTAGTGTAGATGATATAGAAGCAGTATCTTTAGAAGAGTATTTTCTAGAACATCTTAAAGAGGATAGTGTCGATACCCAATACGATAGTTTGAAACTAAAAGTAAAAGAGTTGTTTTCTAAGTATGAGGAGAGTGTTGATGATACTATCTAAACTAAAACTGGAAAACTTTAAAAAGTATAGTTCTTATGAAATAGAATTTGGTGAAGGACTTGTAGGAATCATCGGTAAAAATGGTAGCGGAAAGTCTACTATCTTTGAAGCAATACTCTTTGCACTATATGGCGCACTTCAAAACAAAAGTTATAAAGAAGTCATACGAAACTCTAGTGCCACAACAAAAGACCCAGTATTAGTAGAACTCTCTTTTGAGTTTGAAAGTATAGAGTATATAGTAGCAAGAGAGTTTAGAGGAAAAGCATTGAGTGCCAATGCAAAGTTCTATAAAAACGGTGAGCTAATTACAACGGGAGCTAAAGAAGTAACCGCCTCCATTACCGCTTTAACCAAGATGAACAAAGATGCTTTTTTACATACTCTGTTTGCTTCACAAAAAGAACTGACCTCTTTAAGTACTCAAAAACCAGAAGATAGAAAAAAGATGATACGAAAACTTCTGGGACTTGAAAAAATAGACTTCATAGAAAAAGAACTCATAGAGAAAAGTAGAGAACTCAAACGTGAAATAAGCGCTTTTGCTGAGGTACTTTTATCCAATGAAGAAGTAGAAGTTAAAAACAAACATATATCAGAGTATAAAGGACAAAAAGATACTTTAGAAAAAGAAGTGGAAGTAAAAGGTATAGAGTTAAACACTTTAAAACTAAAACTAATAGATATACAAAAAGAGTTGGTAGTCCTACAAGAGACCAAAGAGAAAAAACAAAGTATGTTCTCAAACCTAGAGTTACTCAAAAATACTCTAAACGCACATAGCTCTAACAAAAACAAATTAGAGCAAGACTTAAATAATTTAGAGTTAAAGCAAAAAGAACTAAGAGGACTAGAGTCAGTCAAAAGTCAATACACTAGTTTACATGAGAGTATAAAAGAACAAGAGATATTAAAAGAACACCATATACGAAAAGAAGGTTTACAAAAAGAACAGATAAGCCTAAGAGAGCAATACAAAAAAAGTAAAGATAACCAACATACTCTAGAAGAACAAACAAAAGAGCACCGGTCTCACATACAAAAAGAGAAAGACTTAGAATCCAAACTCTCAAACTTAAAAGAACAACTCTTATCTATAAACGAAGAAGAGAAACAAATTTTAAAAACCATAGCAGGTGAGCAGAAACTCATATCTGATATAAACAAGAAAATTCAAAATATACATACTCTAGGTCGAGAGTCAAATTGTCCCACATGTACAAGACCACTTCTAGACGAGTATGATAATGTACTCCAATCCTTAGAGAACATAGTAAAAGAATCACAAGAACAAAAAATACTTATAGCACAAAGTAAACATACTGAGATACTTAAACGCAAACAAAACCTAGAAGAGCAAAATACTACATACAACAAAGAGTATCTCGAACTATCAAAAACCATCAATCTATGTGAGAGTAAAAAAAGAGACCTCATAGTTGAACAAGAACACTTTAAAACTGTAGAAAAACAAGGACTTAGAAATAAACAAGAGTTAGAACAACTTGCATCTTATACTTATGACGCTTCAAAGCATACAAAGCTACTTGAAGAGCAAAAAGAGCTAAAAGCCAAGTATGAGTATGTTTTAAGTTTAGAGACCATGTTAAAGCGTTTAGATACTCTTAAAACTGAGTTAGAAAAAGTAAAACAAAATATAACAAGCTTTGAGACACAGTACAATGACAAAGAAATGCAATTCAAAACTGTAAACTACGATGAGGTCAAACATAAAAACACCCAAGAACTCTATACTCAAACACAAAAAGAGAAAGAGACAAAGACAAATACCTTAAACGATATCAAAGTGCAGTGTGCGAGCATTGATGGTCAGATAAAAACAATACAACAAAGCCTAGATAACAACAATACTCAACTGGCAAAAGTCCAAACAAAAAAAGATGATCTTATGGACTATGAAAAAATCAAATTAAGCCTAGGAGAGTTTAAGACCAAACTAAACGCCAAGATAGCTCCTCGAATCTCAGATATTGCTTCAGATATGTACAGTATCATCACCAAAGGTAAGTATCAACACATAGAAGTCTCAAATGACTTTGATTTTTTCATCTATGACGAAGGACAGAAGTTTCCTATTGAGAGATTTAGTGGTGGTGAGATTGATCTAGCAAACTTAATCCTACGTATTGCCATCTCAAAAACTCTTAGTGAATTAAGTGGAGCAAGTAGTGTAGAGTTCCTAGCCTTCGATGAGGTATTTGGAAGTCAAGATGAATCTAGACGACTTGAAATACTTGAAGCCTTTCATACGATAAAAGAGCAGTATCGACAGATATTTTTGATAAGTCATGAGATGGAAATAAAAGAGATGTTTGAACGAGTAATCGAGCTCTAATCATCATCTTTTTGTCTTAATCTTCGCCTTGATTAAGTCAAAAATCTGATGTTTATAACTGTCAGACTTTTATCTAAATGTAACTTTCTTTTATATCGAAATTAATTCTTCAATTAGCTAATTTAAAAAAGTTTTTTCAATGCTTTTCTAGTTCTTGTAAGATGTGAACTCATTTCTCTTTTTGCTTTAGTTTTACTTTTTTCTTTCATAGCAACTATAATTTGTCTATGCTCTTTAATAGATAGGCCTATCAAAGAATCTCTATCAGTTGAAAGGTATCGTATCCTATTCATATATATATTAACTTTCTCTAAAACATTCCAGGCATCAAGAAGTTTTGATATTTTGGCAATTTTATGATGAAAAGCAACGTCATACTGGTGATACTCTTCTTTATCGTTTCTATCTACAGCTTGCTGTTGTTTATCTACAAGAGAATCCAAAATTAATAAATCTTCTTCTGTTACGTACTCAACAGCTTCACTTACTAAAAGTAATTCGATTGCTTCTCTTAATTTACAAGCACCATCTATTTTTTCTTGATTAATTGGAAGAATAAATGTTTTACTTTGTGGCATTATTTTTATTAATTCATCTTGTTCTAATCGTTTAAAGGATTCTCGGACTGGACTTTTACTTATATTTAGTGCCGCCGCTATTTTTGTATCTGATAAGGTCTGTTTGGGTTTTAAAATACCCCTAGTAATCAAATTTAAAATAATTTGATAAATTTGTTTTTGCAAATTTTTATTTTTATTTAAGTTATGTTTTTCAATATACTTGAGGTAGTTATCATTTTCAAGAGGTTTGATGAGACTACTCCTTTAATTTTATTTTTCAAGTTTGGTAGTATATATATTATAGCTAAAACCTACAAAACTAATCTGGCTACAGTTATTTGAACATAGAAATGGTAGAATTTTTAAATACTAAAAAGATAAATAAATATGGCAGGAAAAGGAAATTGTTGGGATTATAATGCTCCCTTTTTCAAAACCAGTAAAATAATTTCCATATTTCATCTATTTATGATACTTCAGGTAGGAGTTTTTCTCCTTTATCGTCTAAATTATTTATAGCTTGATAATAAACTTCATTTGGAGTTTTATATCCAATGGCTGAATGTAATCTTTTTCTATTGTAATCACTCATATATTTTATATCGCTTTTTTGAGTGATTTTATATTTTTATACTCATTTAAATATTTCTGACTTAGGATAAAGAGACAGTTCTTCGTTTAACACGATTGTTACTAATGATATATCCATTGTGTATGAGAGTTTTCAGGTGAGTATTTCTTTAGAGTTTCAATCAATTATTGATGCAAGATACACAAAGCCTTTTCGAGTTTGATCTAAGTTATATCAGTACTCCATACTTGATTGTTTTTTTCAATTAAATGGTTTCATAGGATTGTAATATAAACTTGACTTACCTACATACAGTAATTGATATTGTTTATTAGTGACATATTAAGCTTAACATCAACTAGAGTTTTCTCTCTTTAGATGATGTAAAGCTTACAAGCTTTCCCTCACGAAATACTTCTCAACACCAACTTTTCTGTCTAAATCATCATTTGATTTTTGAAAATTATCGATTTCATCTTTCTATTCTTTAACAATGGTACTTTTATCAAAGAAAAGACTCATGTTCTCAAGAACTGCTTCTTCCAGTTTTTTAAGCTTAGTGGCTGAACTCCATATGTACTCGTAATTTCATTTATTGTCTTCTCCCCATCTAAAACCAATATTGCTTTAAAATCTGCATTATAACTTTTTCTTTTTCCACTCATTTTTTTCTATTTCAATTTTAACAATATTGAAATAATAAACTAACATTTACTGGTTTGATTTTAGAGATTCATTATATTTCTTTATTGTTTATTTGTATCGTATTGTAAATAAACAACTTTAGTTTCTAAAAATTCTTCTAATCCATGTTTCCCATCGGCTCCCCCAATACCAGATTTTTTACACCCTGAATGAAAGCCTTGCATTGCTTCAAAATTTTCACGATTTATATATGTTTCTCCCGCTTTGATTTCTTTACACGCTCTCATAGCTACATCAAGATTTTGAGTATAAATAGATGAAGTTAAACCAAACTCACTATCATTAGCTAACGCAATGGCTTCATCAAGAGTTTCAAATGTAACAATTGGAAGTACTGGTCCAAAAATTTCCTCTTTTATAATTGACATATCTTGCTTAACATCAATTAATACACTCGCTGGATAATAAAAACCATCTACTCTATCTAATTTTTTTCCACCAGTAGTAATAGTTGCTCCTGCTTCTACCGCTTCATCAACTAACCTTTGAACATGAGTAATAGAAGCTTCATTGATCAGTGGTCCCATATCTACATTTTCAGTTAATGGATTTCCACAAGTTAGAGCTTTCATTGATTTAGTTATTCTTTCACTAAATTTTTTTGCAACACTTTTATGTACATATACTCTTTCAGCACAATTACATACTTGCCCATTATTAGTAACTCTAGAATTTTTAATTGCTTCAACTGCCAAATTAAGATCTGCGTCTGCCATTACAATTGCAGGTGCTTTTCCACCTAGCTCTAAAGAAACTTTTGTCACATTTTTAGCAGCAGCTTCCATAATTTTGACACCAGTTGGAACACTTCCTGTAAAACTTACAATACCAACTTTTTCATTACCAGCAAGCTCACTTCCTATTGTTGAACCAGATCCTGAAACTAGATTGAAAACTCCTTTTGGAAGTCCTATCTCATCAACTAATTTTGCAAATTCAAATGCATTATTTGGTGTTTCACCACTTGGTTTAATAACTATTGTATTCCCAGTTAAAAGTGCAGGTGCTAATTTTCTAGCAATTAAGAAAAATGGGAAATTCCACGGTAAAACACCTGTTGCAACACCAATGGGTAATTTGAATAGAAAAATATTTTCATTAGGTCTGTCACTTTGAATAATCTCACCTTCATAACGTCTTGCCCACTCAGCCATATAATCTAAATAATCAGCTGTAAAGTTCACTTCAACTTCGGCTAAACTTAAAACCTTACCTTGTTCTTCTGTGATAGTTCTTGCTAACATATCGCCATTTTCTCTGATTTTTTGAGCAATTTTTCGAAGAAAATTACCTCGTTCAACAGCAGGTAATTTTCCCCATGAATCTTGTGCCTCATCTGCTGCATCAATTGCTGATTTAGCATCTTCTACAGTTCCTTTTGGGATATAAGAAATAATTTGCTTATCTGAAGGATTAATTACAGGCGTAGTTTCCTTATTAGCAACAAATTTTCCATTAATATACATTTGGTAAAATCTTTTTTCTAAGATGATATTTTCTTTACTTGACATAATATTTTCCTTAATAACATAAAATTCATTTTTTATTTATTTGAATTATCAAACTAAAATATAAATTTGTAATTCAAATAAAAACTAAATATAAAATAATAAGCTAGATTTTGTTGGTTCATTTTACTTTATAATACTGCCCAACTTTGTGATAAGCTGCTCGACCTCTTTACTTGAGGTATAGTGAACCAGTGAAAAACGCAACACACCATCTTGAGTATCTATTCCCATCGCTTCTAATAACCGCACGGAATAAAAGTGACCAGCCCCACACATAATACCTTGCTCACCTAAGGTATTTGCGAGTTCCATGGAAGAATGACCTTGAATAGTAATTGAGACTGTGGAAGCTCTATCTTTGACAGTATTTGGTCCGATGATTCGTATCATTGGATGAGCATCAAAAAAATCTAATAGTGGCTTTAATACCTTTTTTTCTGCTTGCATTAGCAAGTTGTTAATCGCATTGGATTTCTCTTTTGTACTTACACTTTTATCTTCAAAATGATGATCATAGAGTGCAGTTAAATAATCGCATACACCTGTTGCTGCTGCAACCTGAGCATGATCAGGACCAGCAGGCGTTAGACGTTTTTCGCGTAAACTTGCGTTAAAGTAGTGACCTTGATTAGACAACAACTTTGCAGCATTTTCGCGGACGACCATGATGCCTTGGTGTGGGCCATATACTTTATAAAGTGAAAAAAGATAAATATCCACGTCTAAGGCATCAACATCAGGTAAACCATGTCCCGCGTAAGAAACACCATCTACCAGTGTTAATACACCATTTTCATGTGCTAGTTTTGCGATCTTAGCGACAGGGTTTATCTCTCCTAATATATTAGAACAATGAGGAAAAACCAGTAGTTTCGTCTTGTCAGTTATCAATACACTGAGATCATCAATTTTTAAGCTACCCGTTTCAGGCTCCACGTTCCATTGCTTAACGACAATACCTTGTTGCGCCAGTTTTCTCCAAACTCCTGAATTTGACTCATGATCTTGGTTGGTTACGATTATTTCATCACCCGTTTCTAGCCAACCTAACATTGCTTGGGACAGAACAAAAGTATTTTGACTAGTGGAAGGACCAAAGTAAATTTCTTGCTGACTTACATTCAACCAGTTAGCAAAATGGATATGGGCATCGTCCATTTGACTGCCTGCTAATTGTGCTTGAGGGTAGGGATGATAAGGCTGTACTTTGGTTTGACGAAAGTATCGTTCTAATCTGTTTATTACTTGCAGACACATATACGAACCTCCTGCACTTTCAAAAAATGCACTACCTTTTAAACTTGGCTCACTAAAAGCTGGAAACTGTTTTCGGACAAAATCTAAATCTAACATGTATCTCTCCTTCTTGGTTTTATATATTTTGTAATTGAATTGTATGAGTTTATATATAAAAATAAGCTTAATTAAAATGTTAATTTTGATAATATTTATTTATAATTTTATGTAAGTGCTTTTGATTTATTGTAAAGTTGAGGAAATAAGCCCATTTTATAGATGAATTGTTTTACAAGTAGTGCATTATTCTGAATATAATATTCTCTAACATAAAATCAATCTTTCTATCTACAATAATTTTCTCCCTAAAATTTATCAAAATTATTAAAAATAAAAGTTTATAAATATAAAAGTATTATGAGAGGATAATATATAAAAATTGATATTTTAAAATGAAAACATCAAAAAAAGTGAATTAAGATGGAAAAATTCGACAGAAGGTTATTTTTACAGAGCTCACTAATTGCTGGTGCTGGCTTAATATTACCTCCACAGTTTAGCTCACTTTATGCAAGTAGTTTAAAAGATGAGAAAGTTAAAGAAGAAAATGCCAAGTATATTTTTAATTTTAGCTCACCATATTACACTTCAAAAAACTTAACTACACCCCATGTACATATTGAAATAAAAGACTTAATTGAAAAGTATACACATAATAAAGTGTATGTAAAGATTCATGATAGAGGTGAGAGAGGCATTGGAAGTCCACTTTCAAGTAGTGTTAAACATGGAGTATCTCAAGGAGCTCTTATCTCTGTTTCAAATTTGGTTCCTATGATTCCTGAACTTGATATTCTCAATATTCCTTTTTGGTCTGCTGGAGATAATGAATACCTACGTCTTATTAAATCTAAGATGTGGCATGAGCGTATTTTACAAAAAACGGAAAAAAACAACCTCAAAGTATTGTTGCATTATCTAGTAGGTGCACGAACTGCCACATCAACTAAAAAATATGGAAAACTTATCAAATCACCTGAGGATTTTGTAGGCGTCAAGTTTAGAATCCCAGGTTCAAAAAGTTTAGAAGTTTTTTATAAACTCACCAAGGCACTACCCTTAAATCTTCCTTGGCGACTCACTTCAAAAGCAGCATCAATAGGAAGGTTTGAAGCACTAGACCCTTCTGTTATTGGTCTTTACGCTGGACCTGAGGGTTTAAACAAAGAGTTAGGTCGTATTAGCGAAATTGAATCAGTGCATGATGGCTGGGTAGCTATTGGAAATCTTGATTTTATACAATCGTTAGATCAGAAAACACGAATCCAATTTTTGGATGCATTTGAAGAGATTCAAGCCTTACAAATAAAAAGTTATCAAAACTCTAAAAATTATTGCATTCAAGAGTTTAAAAAATTAGGAGTAAAGGTTTACTCTCCAAGTTACAAAGAAAAAGAAATACTGGCAAGTACTTTTGGTCATACAAATACAGTTTGGGAACCAGTGAAAAAAAGACTTTTGGGTAGTAATGGTCTGGCTATTTTTGATGATTTTTATAAAGTAGTTCATGGCTAGTTTCATTTATTATTTTTACAGAGCATTGTACAATGAGTCAAATAAAATACTTCAACCTTTGATTGAAAAATTGGGAACACTTCTGAATTAAATTTTTCAAAATATAAACTTCAGTTTGAGAAGTCGAATTGAGATGATACTTAAAAAAGTTATTTTATTATCATTACTTATTTTTTCTTCTTAGATAATATTTTTTTTCAAAATATTAAGTTATTCTCCTTATGCTTACATTCAAGTCACATTCCGGATACTATTCAAGTACCATTTATGTATATAGTTTCTATTGTAAAGAACACCATTGGATGTTTATGAATTATATCTTGACACTGCTCTTTTGTAATATTTTTTTGTGAAAAAGCACATATTGTCAAGTATTTAAAAAACAAATCAATTATAATAATAAAATTATATTTTGATACTTATGCATTTATAAACAATCATAACTTCTTTATATTAAACAAATGGAGGTCTATTATGAGTAAAAAATTAATTGGATTGTTTCTTTTAGCAGGAAGCTTGTTGTCTGCTCAAGTTATTGAGTTAAGTGGAGATAAGGCTTATCCCCCTTATTCTTATTTTGAAAAAGGTGAGGCAAAAGGTGCATATGTTGATGTGATAAAATCTGCCTTTGATAAGATTCCTGGTTACGAAGTAAAGTTCAATATGGTTGCTTGGAAAAAAGCTATTGCACTAACAAAACAAGGTAAAACGGCTGGTTTTTTTCCTCCGTATTTCAATGATAAAAGAACAGCATGGACAAAATTTTCTGAGCCCGTAATCGCTGAAGTTACTGGTTTATTTGCTAAAGAGGAGACGGTTGCGGGTAAATCTAATTTTCCTGATGATTTTCATGGTATGACTCTTTGTCTAAACAGAGGATTCTCTGCTTTGTCTATGGGTGGTGTTAAACTTGAGAAAGCCATTGCAGATGGAACAATAAAACTTATCGAAGGAAGTACTAATAAGGCTTGTCTTAGTCGAGTTGATAGAGGTATAGCAGATGTTTATTTAAACAATGAGCTTATGGACACATCATCATTCCCAATGGTAAAAAAAGTTATAGATATTAAAGAAAATAGCGGATACGTTGGATTTACTTTAAAAACAGCAAGCTACCCATTTATGGCTGATGTGATGGTGAAGTTTAATACTGTAATCAAAGACATGAAAAAAAGTGGTGAAGTAGAAAAGATCTTACAAAACTACAAATAAAGGCATTCGTTAAACAAATAGTTGAATCCTAAAATAGGGTTCAATTATTAAAAAATTATTTATGGACTTAATTGTCCTTGAAAAAAAGGAAACAAATGAAATTAGTATATAAGTTTTTAATACCTACTCTTAGTATTTTGGTTGCTGGTTTTTTCTTTCTTCTATACAGTTTTGTTTCTTCTCAAAATCAAATAACAGATTTTTTACAAAGTAGCAGTAATAAAATATTAGAACAACAACTTGATGATAGAAAAAAATCACAGCTGGGTATGCAAAATGAATTTTTAGATTTTACAGTGCAGTCTATCTCAAATCTTTCAGGAAGTTTTGTAGTTGATTATGATGATGAAGAACTACTTAAGAAGTTGAAAAATTACTTTGATTTAAAATATATTAAATCTATATCAGTGTTTGATGATTCTGCAAACAGCAATTTTCTGGCTCTTTATCAAGAAAATGGAGCATTTGTAGTTTCTAAAACTTTACCTGACTCTGAAACAAGGTTTAAATCAATACAAAAAGATATGTTATTTGATGGTGATAAGATTGGTTTTATAGTTGTGCACTATGATGACAGTGCCATTTTAAATAGTATTGCAAAAATTCACAAAGATGTAACAACTAAAGTTGAGAAGTTTGCTTTGGATGTTGAAGAGAAAAAAGCTGGCTCAAAAATGGAAGCAATAATTGTATCAATTATTATGCTTTTAGTCACCAGTGCTTTTGTAAGTATTTTATTGTATAAATTTATTATAAATCCCCTTCAAACGGTTAAAGCAAGATTAGACGAATTCTTTTTATTCTTAAGGCATGAGATAAAAGAAGTGACAAAAATTGAAATAAACTCCAAAGATGAAATCGGAGAAATGGCTCACGCTATCAATGATAATATTGTTAAAACCCAATCCCTTATGGAAGAAGACCAAGTATTAATAAACGACGTAAAAGATGTTGTAAACTTAGTCAAAGAAGGAAAATTACAGCAACAAATACAAAAAACAACATCAAATGAAAGTTTAAGAGAATTAAAAGAAATTTTTAACGAAATGTTAGATGCTTTATCAAAAGATGTGTGTCATGATTTACAAGAAATACGAGAGGCACTTCAAGAGTTTCAAGAACTAAACTTCTCCCATAGAATTGAAAATCCTACGGGTAAAGCTTCCAAGGGACTTAATTCCTTAGCTACTGTAATTAATGAAATGTTAGTTGAAAATAAAGAAAATGGGTTAACATTGGGAGATAGTAGTGAAATATTACTTCAAAATGTAAATACTTTAAATTCAAATTCAAATGAAGCCGCTGCTGCACTTGAAGAGACAGCTGCAGCGTTAGAGGAAGTTACAAGTACTATTATTAGCAATACTGATAATGTGATTCAGATGGCTAGATATGCAAATGACTTATATTCTTCAGCAAAAGAAGGTGAAACATTAGCAGAGCAAACAACAACATCTATGAATGAAATAGATGAACAAGTTACTTCAATAAATGATGCAATTTCAGTTATTGATCAAATCGCATTTCAGACAAATATCCTATCACTAAATGCGGCTGTCGAAGCGGCAACTGCAGGTGAAGCAGGAAAGGGATTTGCAGTTGTGGCTCAAGAGGTGAGAAACTTGGCTAGCAGAAGTGCCGAAGCTGCAAATGAGATAAAAGCTCTGGTTGAAAATGCAACTAAAAAAGCAAATGATGGGAAAATCATTGCATCTAAAATGATTAAAGGGTATGAGGGTCTTAATGATAATATCACTAAAACAATTACTATAATCAAAGATATTGAAGGGGCAAGTAAAGAACAACAAGAAGGGATTGAGCAAATAAATGATGCTGTAAATTCCCTTGACCAACAAACCCAAGTGAATACTTCAATCTCAAATAAAACACAAGGTATTGCTAATCAAACAAATAGTATTGCCAAACTTATTGTTTCGAGTGCAAATGAGAAAGAGTTTATTGGAAAAAGTAATGTTCAAGGAAGAACAATAGTCGATAATGGTTAAATAATGGATTAAAATAGAAAGATATGTAAGTAAGCCTAGCTCCTATAAATGACGATTAATAGGATGGAATACTTTAAAAGATGTGAAGAGTGTATAATAGTTCAATTAGTATTTGATAGGATCAAAATGAATAGTACAAAATCTATTTTTTTAGCATTGTTTTCATTCTTATTCATGCATAACATTCTTTTTGCACAGCACCATGTAGTTATTTACGGAGATGAAAGTTACCCTCCTTATTCTTATAGTGAAAATGGGCAAGCAAAAGGAATTTATGTTGATATCTTAAAGTTGGCATTTTCTAAAATGACCAATTATG
>Ga0209826_1000743_pt1 | contig 23361 bp, 20 predicted proteins | sample GOMGulsemesocosm_5_FD_184637 | JGI IMG/M metagenome (GOLD analysis project Ga0209826, IMG submission 184637) | Methane-oxidizing microbial communities from mesocosms in the Gulf of Mexico - GOM15C Gulf of Mexico (SPAdes) (version 2) | ecosystem: Environmental > Aquatic > Marine > Cold seeps... | reverse complement strand
TTGATCGTGAAGGCCGTGATCCACTTGAGCTTATCGATGAAGTGGAGTCTATTCTTAAAATAGAATGTGCGCCCATGACGTGGCCAATTGGTATGGGTAAAGGTTTTAAAGGCGTTTATCACATCTACAAAGATGAAGTACACGTATTTAGCCCAACACACGGTGGCAAGATTGCTACAGGCGAGGTGTTTAAGGGGCTTGATGATCCTAAATTAAAAGAATTGCTAGGTGAGGACGGTGAGCTCTTCTTTGAAGAACTAGAGCTTGTGCGTGAGGCAAGTACACCTTTTGATATTGATGCGTACTTAGCGGGCAAGCAAACACCTGTCTTTTTTGGCTCAGCGGTTAATAACTTTGGAGTGGGTGAGTTGCTGGATGCCTTCGCAGAATATGCGCCAGCGCCACAGTCAAGACAAGCGATAGAGCGAGAAGTAACGCCCGATGAGGATAATTTTTCTGGTTTTGTATTTAAAGTGCAAGCGAATATGGATCCAGCGCATCGTGACAGAATTGCTTTTATGCGTATTTGCTCTGGTGAATATACGCAGGGCATGAAGATGAATCACGTTCGTATTGCAAAAAACATTCAAATTGGCAACGCGATTACTTTTCAGGCAGATAGTCGGAAAAGTGTTGAACAGGCTTTTGCTGGGGATATTATTGGTTTGCATAACCACGGAACTATTCAAGTAGGTGATACCTTTAGCCAAGGGGAAAAGTTAAAGTTTGGTGGTATTCCTTATTTTGCTCCCGAGTTGTTCCGCCGTGCTGTACTTAAAGACCCCTTGCGGATGAAAGCGTTGCAAAAAGGGTTAAAGCAACTGACAGAAGAAGGTGCGACTCAGTTATTCAAGCCGTTAAAAAATAACAATTTAATACTTGGTGCGGTGGGTGTATTGCAATTTGAAGTGACGGCGCATCGTTTGAAGAGCGAATATAATGTTGAGTGTGTGTACGATAACGCGCCGATTACTACCGCGCGTTGGGTGAGCTCTGAAGATCCTCAAAAGTTAGAAGAGTTTAAAAAGAAAGCTTTTGATAACTTAGCTGAAGATGGCAGTGGCTATTTGGTTTACTTGGCAACAAGCCGGGTGAATTTATCGTTAACTCAGGAGCGTTGGCCAGATATCGTCTTTAGTTCTACCCGAGAACTTTAATTATTTTAGACTTACTAAGTGCCGAATATTGGTTTTGCACGAATTCTAGTGCTGTGGTGATGAACAAAGGAGTGAGTAATGAGTGAGAAGAACTATACAATTGATGCCCTTGAACTTGGGCCCATGGATAATTTTGTTTATCTGATTCAAGATCACGCGACTAAACGTGCCGCGATTGTAGACCCTGCTTGGGATGTGTCTAAAGCCATTGAATTAGCTAACCAACGCGGTTATACCATTAGCGATATCTTACTGACGCATAGTCACCATGATCATATTAATGGGATAGATGAGGTGCTTCAGACGTTTGATGCGCAACTGCATTTATTAAAGCCAGAAGCCGAGTTTTGGGGCGAACATAATGGTACTCCTAGCCTGCACTATGGTGGCGATAAAATAATGCTGGGTAAAACAGAAATAGAATTACTGCATACGCCTGGGCATACGCCGGGTTCTGCTTGTTATCACCTAGGCGATGATTTGATTACGGGTGACACCATGTTTGTTTTTGGCTGTGGCCGTTGTGATATGGACGGTGGTGACCCTGCTGTCATGTTCAATACACTGAAAAAGATTCGTACGAACTTACCGTCAAACACTACAATTTTACCTGGGCATAACTACGCGGTAAGCAAAACCAGTACGTTGGCGGAGCAAGTGAGTGGTAATCCTTTTATGCAGCATCATAATGTACAGGACTTTGTTCGTTATAGAATGAACACTCCTAAGCGTAAAACACCGTATGAAGCCGAGCCGCATGCGCATTGTGACCACGAGGGTTAAGGGTTTAATCTAAAATAAATACATGTTCATAAAGTGTTTCAATGCCTTTATCTTTGAAGCGCTTAAATTTCTCAATAATAGAATTTGATTCAACACACTGGCAATGATGCTTTGTTGAAAAGAGTTGATGCACCGTCTCTGCAGAAACTGAGAAAGGTGGTCCTTGCATAAGAGATTGGTCATATTGCAAGGTAATGAGCAGTCTTTTATGAGGGTGGGGGAATAGTTGATCTAATTTATCAACGTATTGTTGTCGCATGCTTAAGGGAAAGGCAATTAATGAGGCGCGGTCGTAAATAAGCGTACAAGATTGAAGGTCTGCCGGTATTAGCTCAAAGTAGTCACCGCAAAATATGGTTAAATTCTCATACTGGTATTTTATATACCTTGAGTGCTGGCTAATATGGGGAGTAATCCTATTTTCACTGAAGAAATCATCAATCGCTTGCTGGCTTAACTCGCAGGCTATTACCTGTTTTACTTGAGAGGTGAGCCATATCAAATCAAGGCTTTTTCCGCATAGTGGAACGAAAACAATGTCTTCTGGCTTTGCTTGTAAGCTTGACCAATGCTCTATAAGTATTGGGTTCGTTTTGTTTAGGTGAAAGCCAATGTCGTTGCTTGCCCAGCGTTCATGCCAGAATTTATTTTCCATGCGTTGTCGTTTAAAAGTAACATGATTAAGTTGAATGGTAGCCTTCGAGTTTTCAAAGGCGACTAGAGGGAGCGCTGTCTTATGTTGTTGTGTTATTTGCAGGGTTTTCGGCGACTAGGATTACTTGGTTTCGTCCCTTTGCCTTTGCTTGATAAGTGCCATGGTCAGCCCGAGAAAATAAGTTAGCAAGAGAATCCTTGTTATCATCAGTAAATAAACTACTGACACCAATACTCGAGGTTACAACGAGTCCTGCAGGTTTGCTTTTTTCAATAGCTAACCTGACTTCTTCCGCTTTGGTCTCAGCATCATTAAGGTTGCAGTGAGGTAGTACAAGAACAAATTCCTCGCCGCCAAAGCGGCAAGCAATATCTTCTTCGCGACATTGCGCTAATAACGTTGAGCCAACACTTTCCAGCACTATGTCTCCAGTTGCGTGACCATGTTCATCATTAATAAGCTTGAATTTATCTAGATCAATAACGAGCATACTTAGTGGGTATTGATGACGGCGAGCCTGCGTTATTGTTTTTGGCGCGGCTTCCATCAGAAAATGGCGATTAAATAGCCCCGTTAATTGATCCTTCATAGCAATCTCTTGCAGGTGAGCTTGTTGTTTTTCGAGGGTGTCTAGGAGTTTTTTTGAGGTGATAAGGTTTTGAGTGCGAACTATTAGCTCTTCTTGAATAACGGGCTTTTCCACATAGTCATTCGCGCCGCTGCGTAATAGCTCAAGTTTTTGCTGAGTATCGTTAACGGCAGACATGGCAAGAATAGGGATTTTATTATTATTTGAATCGTTGCGTATGGTTTTAACGACATCTAAGCCTGTTAGTGTTCCATCAAGGAAAATGTCGGTCAATACAAGGTCGTAAGATTCTTGGGTAAATGCCTCAAGTGCGTCTTCAGCTCGGCTAAAATGATTAAGGGTGTGCCCTTGGTTGCTTAATGTTGCAATGACTAAGGCCGATTGGCTGGGGCTATCTTCTATATAAAGAATATTGCCCGTAGCATGATTGTTAAACTCTCTATTGAAGGCTTGATGCTTTAAAAAATTGGCAAGTTTTGATAACGCACTCTTGTGGAATATTTCGGTTGCTCCAGCACGTAAAGTGTTCTCAAGGGTTGCGGTGTTTTCATTGGTGGTAATAATAACGATCGGAATCGTTTGACTATAGCCTTCAATGCTGCGAATTTTTTGGCAGAGTTGTGACCCAGTCATATCGCTTAACTCCATAGCAACACAGATTAGATCAAATGTTGAAAACTCAATTAGCTCTGCCGCCTCCTTTCCTGTTTTAGTGAAAAGCGAGTTGCATCCCTGCTCCTCTAGTAGCTGTTGGAGAATGAGTTGATAAACATTTGAGGGTTCGACGACCAGTACTTTATAGTTATTCATGCTATTGAGAGCCAAAGTTTTGAGTGGTTCATGTTGAATTTTAGACGCTTGTTAAGCATTAGGTGTTTTGCCAAATGAAGCTGGCCGTTGCATGTCGGCCACCGTTTGAGTAAATAAGGGCGTCGCAGATTTGTCGAATAAGTTCGAGGCCTCGTCCGCTATATTGCTGGTTCCCTACCAGCTCTGATCTAATGGATTTCTCATCAAACCCATCACCGGTATCTTGAATGCGAATAGTAAGTTTCCCGCCTTTTTCATAAGGTTCGTGAGAAAAAGAAAGCTTTATATGCCCTTCAGTCAACTGTTCTAGTCGATGTTGTTTCAGCTCTAAAAACTTGGCAAATCCATCGGGGGTAGATTTTAGTGATGAATCTAATCCTAGCAGTCCGTGATCTAGCGAGTTAATGAATAGCTCTGTAATGACTAAGAAAATAGATTCTCTGAAAGGCATTAGATCTTGGGTTTCCATTAAGGAGTTAACCAGTGTGGGGACAGGGTTAAAGCGTTTTAATGTATTAAAATCTAAAGTTGATGATGACTCCCAGCTAGATGCTTCTATTTGGACTGGCTTGTCATTACTTGAATATAAGTCCCACTTTTCAGGTGTGAAATCGCAAGATAGTTTAACTAGGGTAATGTCATCTTGTTGGGCTAACTCACCTTGATGGGCACTGAGTGTGCTGAGGATTTCATTAAAGCAGGACTCGTTAGTTACTTTTAGGCAGTTTTTAACGCCATCAAAACCAAAGGGGATGCCTTCATCATTTTCAGTTTCAATGACACCATCGGTAAACATTACTAAGCGATGGCTACTGGTAACGGGGTGGTGTTTCTCAATTAGGTTAAGATCTGAGCTGTCGACGATACCTAAGGGGAGATTGTTGGAGGCGACAGTTTGAATGTCACCTGTTTGATTGCAAAACAATAAATGGTCTGGCAGGCCGCAAGTAATAATACTTAAGTTAAGGTTCTCACGGTCTAGGCAGGCCAGAGTGGCTGCTAAGAACATATTAACGGGTAGCAGCCTCTTTAATTTGAAATTAATTTCTTCGGTAATCTCTCTAATGCCAAAACCTTTCTCAGTCATGCCATAAAATATTTCTGCTGCGGGTGCAGAAGCAAGTGATGCCGTAATACCGTGTCCGGTAAAGTCTCCTAATAAAACATTCAGCTTATCGGCGGGAGTATAGGCACATAATAAAATATCACCATTGAACTTCGACATAGGGGATAAGGCTGAACGCAAGTTGGGAGACTGCATGTAGCCAGAACCTATGATGGTTTCATATATATCGGCTGCTGTATCGTGCTCTTTATCTTGCAGGGCTTTAAACGCTTCAATTTCTTTTTTCTGCCTTATTTGTTCATTGTATAGCTCCTTGATGCGTAGCAATGAACGAGTTTTGGATGATAAGATGTTGGCGTTAAAGGGTTTTTTTATGAAGTCATCGCCGACTTCAGAGCATTTGTCTAGGTACTGGTCATTATCACTACCAGTGATAAATATAATAGGAATAAACCGTTCGCCTAGTGCTTGTCGAATAATACCTGCCGCTTCAATGCCATTCATGATGGGCATTTCAATGTCCATAAAAACAACATCGGTTTGCTCAGGGTTAAATAATTCGGTGGCTTCTTTTCCGTCTTTTGCGCTAGTCACTTCGTAGCCTAGCTGATCAAGCATATGGCTGAGCAGCAAACGTTGTGTCAGGCTGTCATCAACGACGAGTGCATGGGGTGATGAGTTAGTACTATTGTTTAAGGGAGACATTGATGTATTGAGGGGTTAGCTTAAAGTAAATAACTGACCAAAATTAGCAATTTCGAGTATTTTTTTTACTTCAGGTTTAGCATTAATGAGCGATATTTTGTCTTTGCGATCACCCATTTTGCTTTTAAGCATTAGCAGCATACCTAGGGCTGAGCTATCTACATATTCAGTGGTACGAAAGTCGACAGAAACATGCTTTGTATCGCTGCTAATGGAATCGATTGCAGAGCGAAATTCCTTGTGAACCCCGAAGTCAAAACGACCTGTAATACTGATGGTTAGCTTATTTTCTTCTGTTCGCGATGAGATACTCATAAATTAAAAGCCTTTGGTGTTGGTTTAAGTGACTTTGTCGCTCCTTAAATGCTAAGGAATTTTTATATGCAACGTTAAAAGGTTAGCAGATAGATATTGTTTTGCAGGGAAACTATTTGAATTAGTGGATGCAACTGAAATGTGACTAGACATTAGATTAGGCTAACAGGAAAAAAGATGGGTGTTTTTTATTTTCATTGTCTATACTTTGGGAAAATAAATAAAATAGTTAGGGGTGTGGGATGTCTGAAGTAAGTAGTAATTACTTTGTTGCTGCTGCAACCATTGCGGCAAAGCTCGATTATGCAACAAAGGTTGCTCAGCGTTTATCATTAACAGCAAGTAATGCGCGCGCTTTAACTTTAAGGGCTGGGCAAAGTGCGGCGGGCTTTCGTCCACTGACTGATGCAATTCATAGATTGTCTGATATAACGGTTAGTTCGTCTAAAAAGATTAACGCAATAGCGGCAGTGCTCAGCCGTATGGCTGTAGAGAAATATCGAGCAGATAGTGCGTTAAAGTATTTTGATGCTGTTTACCTGCAAGCAAAGGGGAGTCGGTATATTGGTAGTTTGAGTGAAGTCTATGAGCGAACGAAAGTTAAGCAGAAAGAGTTGATGGTTCGCTATCAGCAAAAAATACAGCAGTTAACTCAGGAGTTAGAAGCCGTTGAAGGTGAGTTAAGGTCGGCGGTTGTGCTGAAGGTGCTATGTCAAATAGAAGCCTCACAAGCGGGTTTAGCCTATCAAGATGCACTGAATAACGTTGCTGAAAATGTAGAAAGTATTGCAGAGACGATCAAAGAACAGATTGTTTTTTCGCGTCAACAAGTTGCCATATTACAGTAGGGTATTTAAATGAAAGCAGAAAAGTTATACGAGAATGATGATCACACATGGATAGTTTTTGGGAGAGATGAAGACAAGCCCGATTTAATTATTGATACCAATCAATATATGGTAACGAGTAAGAATAATGCTTTGCTCATGGATCCCGGAGGGATTGAGCTTTTTTCCTCTATGTTGTCAGCTGTTATTAAAGAAATTCCCGCTCAAAAAATCACCCATTTATTCGCTTCGCATCAAGATCCAGATATTATTTCTTCGTTGGGCCTATGGGATTTAGCATTACAGGATGCTACGTTACACTCACCTTGGTTATGGGAAGGGTTTATTCGTCACTTTGGTATGCAGCACATTAAATATGATGGTATTCCTGATGAAGGTAGTCGTTTAGTGTTGGATGATGTTAGCTTGGAATTTATTCCCGCGCATTATTTACACTCATCGGGCAACTTTAATGTTTATGACCCAAAGGCCAAAATTTTAATGTCAGGTGATATTGGAGCGGCACTGGAAGAGCCTGGAACCTCTTTGTTTGTTGAGAATTTTGATGAGCATATCGGCAAAATGAAAATGTTTCATCAGCGTTGGATGCCGTCCAATAGAGCGAAAAATGATTGGATTAGACGAGTGAGGCAACTTGATATAGAAATGATGTGTCCGCAACACGGTCGCATCTTTAGAGGCAAGGATGTAAAACGGTTTTTAGATTGGTTTGAGAATTTAGAGGTAGGTTTAACCATGGGTAAACTTTAGGTGAGCTTTACAGAGAAATATAAAGTTTTTTTAAAATTCTGCTAATGTTTTGAGCAAGAGTGACGATAAGGATGTTGTTGAGGTTCTGTTTTGCCAAACGGCTAAATAGTCTTTATAAATAAATTAAATTTAAATGTCATATATGAATATCAAACTTCCAAGTGAGTTGAATATCCGGCAAGTTGCGGAGTTAAAAGAGCCGCTGAGTGAGGCATTAGGTGCGGATAGCGACATTGTGCTAGATGCGTCAGATGTCGATATGGTGGATACCGCTGCGTTACAGTTACTGCTGGCGTTTATTCGGCAGGCAGCGTTAAAGAAACGCCCTGTAGAGTGGAGAAGTGTCTCAGATGATTTTTTAAATGCAGTCAAATTAATGGGTTTAGGTGAATGCCTAAATTTACAAGTCTAGAAGTAAAATTAAATTAATAGGGGAATAGTATGGCTCGAATACTTGTCGTGGATGATTCGGCTTCAATGCGACAAATGGTAGCGTTCACGTTGAAGGGCGCTGGGCATGAGGTTGTTGAAACATCTGATGGGGTAGAAGCTCTTGCGAGCGCAAAGTCTGGGAGTTTTGACCTGGTTATTACGGATGTCAATATGCCAAATATGGATGGGATTACGTTAACTAGGGAGTTGCGAGCCTTGCCAAATTACCGGTTTACACCCATTTTAACGTTAACGACCGAATCATCCAATGAAAAAAAGATGGCGGGCAAGCAAGCTGGAGCAACTGGTTGGCTGGTAAAACCGTTTAATCCTGATCAACTTCTCGCAACCGCGAAAAAAGTACTGGGGTAAGTCAATGTCTATTGATATGTCGCAATTTCATGAAGCCTTCTTTGACGAAAGTTTTGAAGGGTTAGAGATTATGGAGTCTGAACTGCTAACGCTGGATGTTGGTGCGGGGGATGCTGAGATAATCAATACGATATTTAGAGCGGCACATTCAATTAAGGGTGGTGCAGGCACATTTGGTTTTATGAATGTCTCCGAGTTCACCCATGTGATGGAAACATTGCTAGATGAGATGCGTGATGGCTCTAGGGATGTGACTCAATTTGCAGTTGATTCTTTATTGGAATCGATTGATGTGTTGCGAACCATGCTTGAATCTGCGCGTGATAACACCGAGGTAGATGAGGAAATGGTTGCTGCGCGATATGCGGTGCTCAATGGTATTCTAAAGGGTGAGCAGGGTGATTCTTCAGTAAAGGAAGTTGAGGCACCTTCTTTAGCAGAGGCTTCAACTGAAAAGCCTGTTGGGGCAGGGTGGGAGATTAGCTTTATTCCGCATACCAACTTGTTAATGGCTGGTAATGATCCGGTTCGAATGTTTAGAGCGCTGAGTGAGCTAGGTGAGCTGAGAGCAACGGTTGATTACTCGAATTTACAGCCGTTTAATGAGCTTGTGCCAGAGGACCTATATCTCAGTTGGCTGCTAACGTTAACAGGGGATATTTTACAGGCTGATATTGAAGAAGTGTTTGAATGGGTTGAAGATGATTGTGATTTAACTATTACCCCATTAGCTGCGAATGTTCAAAGTGAGCCGCTAGTCGTTATTGAGTCAGAGCCTGAAACTATTGAACCAGTACAAGTAAGTGCTGTAACTTCAGTTAAAGAGCAAGTCAGTGAAAATTCAGTTGCGGACAACGCTTCTGTTAATAAAAAGCCAGCGACAAAACCTAAAAAAGCGACTGAATCAGCTTCAATTCGAGTAGGTATTGATAAGGTCGATGAGATTATTAACTTGGTGGGTGAGCTGGTCATTACCCAGTCAATGCTAGATCAGGTGGGTGAAGATTTAGAAGCGAACGCTGAGGTGGCATCTTCAGGGGCTGAGTGTGGGTCGCAGAAAACAAATGCCGATATTTTATTACGTTTAAGTAAAGGCTTGGCTCAATTAGAGCGAAACACACGTGAATTACAAGATGGTGTCATGCGTATTCGTATGTTGCCTATTAGTTTTGTGTTCAGCAGAATGCCAAGGTTGGTACATGACCTATCAAGTAAGCTGAATAAAAAAATTGAATTGCTGGTGTCGGGTGAAGAAACAGAACTTGATAAAACAGTGATGGAGAACATAGGTGACCCGCTAGTTCACTTAGTTAGAAATGCTTTAGATCATGGTGTAGAAACCCCTGATATTCGTTTGGCTGCTGGAAAGGCTGAAGTGGGGACATTATCGCTTAATGCTTATCACCAAGGTGGCAATGTCATTATTGAAATTAAAGATGATGGGGCCGGCATTAATAAGGCCAAAGTACGCGCCAAGGCTATTGAAAAAGGCATTATTTCAGAAACAGATCATCTAACGGATGATGAAATTAATCACCTAATTTTTGCTCCCGGATTTTCAACCGCAGATGTGGTTAGTGACGTGTCAGGTCGAGGCGTCGGCATGGATGTCGTGAAAACAAGTATTAATAAATTAGGGGGCCGAGTTGTTGTAGAGTCGGAAGAAGGTAAGGGATCAGTCTTTACCATACGTTTGCCGCTTACTTTGGCTATTTTAGATGGTCAACTGGTAACGGTAGGGTCGGAGTCTTATGTTATTCCATTAATAGCCATTATTGAATCACTGCAGATTGACCGCGCGCAAATTAATGCGGTTGCGGGTAAAGCCGAGGTGTATAAACTGCGGGATGAATATATTCCAATTATTCGAGCTAGAGCAGTGTTTGGCCTAGAGGATAATAAAGCGGATTTGCATGAATCATTAATGGTCATTGTTGAAGTGGACGGTGCGCCGGTGGGAATCATTGTTGATGACCTTCAAGGGCAGCAGCAAGTTGTTATTAAAAGCCTTGAGACTAATTACAGGAAAGTAGAAACAATGTCGGGTGCGACTATTTTGGGCGATGGAACAGTGGCGCTTATTTGGGATGTTAACGGTATGGTTAACGTGCACAAGAAAAAATTAAATAATGGTGTAATTAAAGCTTAATAAGCTTTTAGTTACACAGGAAAGGATTATAGGAGAAGACATGAGCACTTCATTAGAGCCGGTTAGTGACGATGTTGAAGCAAATGATAATATTCATGAAAACCAGTATTTAACCTTTCTATTAGGGGATGAAGAATACGGTGTAGATATTTTAAGAGTTCAGGAAATACGAGGTTGGGACTCGGTAACAACAATTCCTAACGCCCCCGCCTTCATTAAAGGGGTTATTAACTTACGCGGAACGATTGTATCTATTTTAGATTTACGCGAGCGCTTTGGTATAGAGAGTGTTGATTATAATGAGTTAACCGTAGTGGTGGTTTTAAGGGTTAAAGGCGAAGGGAAAGACCGAATTATGGGGGTCGTTGTTGACGCTGTTTCAGAAGTTTATCATATTGCAGAAAATGACCTGAAAGACCCGCCTGACTTGGGTTATGCCATAAATATGGACTATATGAAGGGAATGGCAACAGTGGATAACAAGATGGTATCGATACTCGATATTGATCAGCTAATGAGCTTGAAGGATATTGACTCTGCCACAGAGTCTGGTGAAAAGGCTTAGGGCGTTATGCGAACATTTGCGGTGTTAAACCAAAAAGGCGGTGTGGGTAAAACAACAACGGCTATTAATTTAGCGCATGCAATGGCGTTACGTGGGCATAAAGTAACTGCTATTGATATGGACCCTCAGAATCATTTAACAGCAGGCTTAGGTAAAGAAACGCACCCACAGGTAGGTATTGATGAGGTTTTGTTGGCTGAATCGAGTGTGACAGATACGACTATTGATGCTCGTGAAAACTTACGTTTAATTCCTGCAGGTACACGCTTATCAGAAGTGGAACAAGGTGCCCGTGGAGTTAAGGGCGGGCTATTGTTAGCGAATGAGGTGAAAAAAATGCAAGGGCAAGACTTTGTATTTATTGATTGCCCACCTTCGTCGGGCGTTCTAGCAATGAATGCGATATTAGCGGCAAAAGAAATTATTATACCGGTATCAAGTGATTTTCTGGCTTTACATGGCATGTCTCGCTTAATGGGTATTCTTAAGCATGTAGAAAAACGCTTAAACCATAAAATGAATGTATGGGTTGTACTAACGCGCTTTCATGGGCGAAGACGCTTAGCAAATGAGGTGCGTGATAAGTTAGTGAAATACTTCCCGGGTAATGTATTGAGCACGCCCATACGAGAAGCAGTGGCTTTAGCTGAAAGCCCTAGTTACGGACAAACTATTTTTGAGTACCAAAAACGAGGTAACGGGTCTAGCGACTATGCTGCCTTAGCCGACGATTTATTGCACGGGAGAACATTATGATGAATGTTGTGAAAACCGAAAAAATGAAACGAAACTATCCGCAGTCAATGTCTAGTGCGGGGAAGAATAAGCATGCTAGTAGACAAACAGGATTTATAAATATGAGTGAGGCACGTCAAATTGCTGAACTGGTATTTTCAGGTATAGCTTTAAGCGGCTAAAAACGGGGAAAATAATGACAGATAAGAAAAAAGGCATTAAAGACAAGTCATTGGGTTTTGACCCCTTAGCTTGGATGGGTGAAGAAGAACCTGAGTCGATGCCTGAAATAGAAGTGAAAGCAGAAAAAGTTAAACCTACAGTTCAAGTAGAAACAAAAGTGGCTAGTGTGCAAGCAGTAGCGAAGGCTCAGTATGAATCAACGTTAGGGCTGGATGTGGAGTTACTTGAAAGTAGCTTTAAGTTATTAGCACCGGTAGTTGATGAAATGGTGGGCCAATTTTATACAAACTTATTTGAGCGTTTTCCAAGTGTTATTCCAATGTTTGAGAATACCACGCAAGCGCAGCAGGTCACTAAACTGGTGGGGGCTCTAAAGTTGGCGATAGCTAACTTACGTAAGCCTGATAAATTAGTTGATGCGCTGAAAGCAATGGGTGAAAGGCATCAAGCCTATGGGGCGGAAGCAGATCATTATCAAGCCGTCAATGAGACGCTCCTTGAAGTGATGCAGCAATATGCTGGGGATAGTTGGACAGAAGAAGTTAATGACGCATGGACTCGTGCGTTGAATTTAATTGCAGACACAATGTTAAGTGCTTACAAAGGTAACGAGGAAGACATCATGAGTAAAGAACAAATAGCAGAACTGAATTATCTAAAGGCAGCTGTGCAGGGTGCGCAAACTAACTTAATGATGTGTGATAACGACTTAAATATCACCTACGCGAATAGTGCAGTTGTAGCGATGATGAGTAATCGTATTGATGCGTTACGTACAGTTTGGCCAAGTATGGATCCTGAAAATTTGGTTGGTCAAAATATTGATCAATTTCATAGAAATCCGGCTCACCAACGCGCTTTATTAGCGGATAAAAACAGCCTTCCAATGGAGGCTGAACTGGAGTTAGCCGGTATTACCTTTAAAGTCAAAGCATCTTTTGTCGAAGGCCTTAATGGCGAGTACATGGGTAACATGGTTGAGTGGCAAGACTTAACCGATCAAAAGGCTAAAGAAAAAGAAGTGGCGCGTTTACAGTCGGCGGTAGACAGTGCGCAGACTAATTTAATGATGTGTGACGCTGATTTAAACATTACGTACGCGAATAGCGCGGTGGTTGAAATGATGCGTAATAGGGTGGATGTTTTGCGTAGTATTTGGCCAAGTATGGATCCAGATAATCTCGTTGGGGAGTGTATTGATCAATTTCATAAACACCCAGCCCATCAACGCGCTTTATTAGGCGATGCAAGCCGTTTACCTGCGGAAGCTGAAATTGAATTAGGAGGCATTACGTTTAAAGTTAATGCATCTTATATAGAAGGGCCAGATGGTGAATACATGGGTAACATGGTTGAGTGGCAAGACTTAACCGATCAAAAGGCTAAAGAAAAAGAAGTGGCACGTTTACAGTCGGCGGTAGACAGTGCGCAGACTAATTTAATGATGTGTGACGCTGATTTAAACATTACGTACGCGAATAGCGCGGTAGTTGAAATGATGCGTAATAGGGTGGATGCTTTACGTAGTATTTGGCCAAGCATGGACCCAGATAATTTAGTGGGGCAGTGTATTGATCAATTCCATAAACACCCAGCCCATCAACGTGCTTTATTAGCTGATGCAAGCCGTTTACCTGCGGAAGCTGAAATTGAATTAGGAGGCGTTACGTTTAAAGTTAATGCGTCTTATATTGAAGGCCCAGATGGTGAATACATGGGTAACATGGTTGAGTGGCAAGATTTAACAGAAATTAAAGATGCTGAAGGGCAAATTCAAAATATCATTCAGGCTGCGACGGCGGGTCGCTTAGACGATCGAATCGATCACTCCAGTTATGATGGCGGAATGAAAGCAATTGCATCTGGGGTTAATGATTTGGTTGATACCTTTTCGTCACCCGTGCGTAGCATTGGAGGGTTATTAGCCGAACTTGCAGAAGGTAATTTAGATATTCAGGCAGATGGTGAGTATCAAGGTGAAATTAAAGATTTAATGGAATCTGCGAATACAACGATTAATAACCTGCGTGATTCGATCAGCAATATCAGTACAGCCTCTAGCAATATCGCGGTTGCGACGAGTGAGATTGCATCAGGTAATGCTGATTTAAGTAATCGAACAGAGCAGCAAGCATCTGAGCTTGAAGAAACAGCGGCTAGCGTTGAAGAGTTGACCAGTACAGTGCAGCAAACAGCGGCAAACTCAAGACGCGCGAACGACCTAGCCGAAGGTGCTAGTGTATTAGCAACAAAGGGTGGTGATGTTGTGAAGGATGCAGTCGTCGCGATGAGCGAAATTAATTCATCAAGCAAAAAGATTTCTGACATTATTGGTGTGATTGATGAAATTGCATTCCAAACAAACCTTCTTGCATTAAATGCAGCGGTTGAAGCTGCAAGAGCTGGTGAGCATGGGCGTGGTTTCGCGGTGGTGGCTAGTGAAGTTAGAAACTTAGCTCAACGAAGCGCAGGCGCAGCAAAAGAAATTAAACTATTAATTAATGACAGTACCGAAAAGGTAAACGAAGGGACTAAGCTGGTTGATGAATCTGGTAGTGTATTGGGGCAAATTGTAACTTCGGTACAAGAGGTGAGCGCCTTGATTTCCGACATAGCATCAGCTAGTTCGGAACAGGCGTCGGGTATTGAGCAAGTTAATGCAGCGGTTACGAATCTTGATAGTGTTACTCAGCAAAATGCGGCCTTGGTTGAAGAATCATCAGCTGCAGCCATGTCTCTACAAGACCAAGCATCTACTTTAGATAAGGCGGCTTCATTCTTTACCTTGCCTGCGGCTATGGTTGAGGCGGCTCCTGTGGCAGTTAGCCGAGCACCAGCGCCTGAACAGCCAAGAAGAGCACCCGTGGCACCTGCACCAGCAGCTAGTCGAGCGTCAGTAATCAAGCCGGTAGCGAGTGCTGATGATGATGAGTGGGATGAGTTCTAGCTGTTAAGCTATTGCACCTAATGGACTCTGGCATAGGTTTTTTGCAGAGAGTTCGGTATTTCAATAGGTAGAGTTTGGAGGCTGGGGCTTATGTTGGTAATGAATGGAGACGACGGTGGTAACTAAGATAGCAGTAGATAAAACTAGAGAGTTTGAGTTTACAGAGGATATCTTCGATAAAATCCGTCATTTAGTAAAATCTCATACTGGGATTGTTCTTTCTGATGGTAAGCAAGATATGGTTTACGGGCGTTTAACTCGCCGTTTACGAGCGCTTAACTTAACCGATTTTGATAGCTACTTGAAGATCATTGAAAAAGAAGATGAAGAAGAGCTGATTCATTTAGTTAATGCCATTACGACGAATCTAACCGCCTTTTTTAGAGAGGAACATCACTTTGGGTATTTAAAAAGCACAGTGTTTCCAAGTCTTCTGGAAAAAAATGCTGCTACGCGAAGGATACGCATATGGAGTGCGGGGTGTTCAACAGGTGAGGAACCATACAGTATTGCGATGACAGTGCGTGAGTTCTTCTCTGATTATCATGACTGGGATGTAAAGATAATTGCCACTGATTTAGACTCAAATGTGGTGGCTAAGGCTGAGAGCGGTGTTTACGATAAAGCAAGAGTCGATGGGGTTAGCCCTGAGTATAAGCAACGGTGGATGAAGCGTGGCAGAGGGGATAAGTCTGATCTAGTAAAAATGAAAGCTGAATTACAAGAATTGATTACCTTTAAACAGCTAAATTTATTACATGGCTGGCCCATAAAAGGCCCTATTGATATTATTTTTTGTCGGAACGTAGTTATTTATTTTGATAAAGATACGCAGCGTACATTATTCGGGCGTTATGCAGATGTGTTATCTAATGATGGGCATTTATTTATCGGGCATTCAGAAAACATGTTTAATGTGTGTGATCGTTTTGAATCATTAGGTCATACTATTTATCAGCGAATTAACTAAAACTATATGCTTAACTCGCAAACTAAACCTGCAAGCATGCCCAGTGCCTTACCAGGCTTTGAAGATATTAACCGGTACTGGGATCCTGCGCATGGGCACTATTCAGCGAAGATACTTCCAGGGCAATACTATGTCAGTAAAAATGATGAGTTGATCGCAACTGTGCTGGGGTCATGTATATCGGTCTGTATTATCGATAGGGTTGCAGGTATTGCAGGCATGAATCACTTTATGTTGCCACTTTACTCTAAGGGGCATTCTGACTCGTGGGGTAGTACGGCCATTAGTGCCGAAACTCGTTACGGAAACTTTGCGATGGAGCATATGATCAATGACATTATTAAGTATGGCGGTGTGAAAAGTCGTTTGGAACTTAAAGTGATTGGCGGTGGGCGAGTCATGGAACAAATGACCGATGTTGGCTTACGAAATATTTCATTTGTGTACGATTATATTGCGAATGAGCGTTTGCAATTGGTAAAAGAAGATGTAGGGGACCGTTATCCACGAAAGGTTATATTTCATGTTAAAACAGGTAAAGTAAAAGTTAGGAAGTTAAAGAAAGTTAACAATGCAACGTTAATCGAACGAGACGCGGAGTATTCAAAGAAACTAAATTCGGAGACAGTTGGCGGTTCAGTCGATTTGTTTTAATGGATAGGAATGAAAGTGGGAAAAGAAAAAATTAAAGTATTGATTGTTGATGACTCAGCCATTGTACGGCAGGTATTAACAGAGGTTTTTAACCAAACTGATGACATAGAAGTGGTTGGAACAGCTATGGATCCATTGATAGCGCGTGACAAAATTAAAGCTTTAAAACCAGATGTGCTTACCCTTGATATTGAAATGCCTAGAATGGATGGCATTACCTTTTTAGCTAATTTGATGCGCCTACGGCCAGTACCTGTCGTTATGGTGTCAACACTAACCGATAAAGGCGCTGATGCGACATTTAAGGCGCTTGAATTAGGTGCAGTTGATTTTGTGGCTAAACCTAAAGTTAATGTTAAAGCTGAATTAGCAAAGTATGCTGATGAGATATGTACTAAGGTTAGGGCTGCATCAAAAGCTCGTGTTCGGGGGGCTAGTTTAGCTACTAGGGTTGCTGACGAGAGTAAGTCAAAACCAATCAAGCGTGAAAATCATAAGCAAATTATAGCTATTGGCTCATCAACGGGGGGGACTGAAGCAATAAAGGAGCTACTCGTTGGGCTGCCGCTAGATTCTCCGCCTATCGTAATTACTCAGCATATTCCAAAGTCATTTAGCGGAGCATTTGCAAAACGGCTGGATGGTATGTGTCACTTAACTGTTGTTGAGGCAGAAACGGGTATGCAGCTTAAGTCAGGGCATGTCTATATTGCACCGGGAGATAAGCATTTGTTAGTGGTTAAAAAAGGAGCTGCTTATACTTGCCTATTAAATGATGGCCCAGAGGTGAACCGGCACAAACCTTCGGTTGATGTTATGTTCCGTTCATTAATCGATTGTGCACCAAAAGATGTTCATGCTGTGATGTTAACGGGGATGGGAAGTGATGGAGCAGCTGGCATGCTGGAATTACTAGAGGCTGGATCGACAACAACTGCACAAGATGAAGCATCAAGCGTGGTTTGGGGGATGCCGGGTAGTGCGGTTAAGTTGTCTGCGGTGCAGACAGTTATACCGCTTAAGAAAATAGCAGAGCATTTAATTGCTCAGTATGAATAATAAAGTGTTAGTTATAATTGCCGACAGAGTAGTTGCTACCTATTTAATAAGATGGAGAAATTAAGAAATGGAAGCGAAAAGTTTTATACAGCAATTCCGTGTGGCTATATTGGTTAGTTTTGGCGTTATAGTAGCCAGTTTTTTTATCCCAGCAACGGTACCGTTTATTACACCAGCTTTGTTAGTGCTAGCAATAAGCCCTTGGTTACTGGCAGGACTAAAAGTAAGTTCAAATGATTCCTCAGGTGAGACCGAGCTTTCCCATGAGTCTTCTGAAGAGGATTTAGACCGAGAAGTTTCGGCTTTGTTGATGGATGTTAGTGGAGTAGTTGCTGATGAGTTATCAAGGGCGCAAGCTGAAGTGGCACGAATTAGGCAGTTGCTGGGTGATGCGGTGGTTCAGCTAAGTAATAGCTTTAATGGAATGAATGAATCTGCTCAGCAACAAGGGCGTGATATTTCAATAGTTATGCAGGCTTTGTCAGCGAGTAGCGATGATGAGAATAGAGTGGATTTTGCTAAGTTTGCTAAGGAGGCAAATTCAACGCTGAATTATTTTGTAACAAATATGCTGGCAACCAGCCAACAAAGTATGGAAATGGTCGGTAATGTTGATGATATTTCAGCAAATATGGATGAGATACATGCTTTGTTAAATAATGTGACAGGTATTGCTGAGCAAACAAACCTATTGGCATTAAATGCAGCTATTGAGGCTGCACGCGCTGGTGAGCATGGCAGGGGCTTTGCTGTTGTTGCGGATGAAGTCCGTAAGCTATCCACAGGATCATCTGAGACAGGTGATCAAATTAGGGATGTGATTAAAAAATCTCGGCTTAATATTGATAGTGCTGTAGAAACAATAGGGACTATGGCATCAAAAGATATGAATGTGACGATGGAGTCTAAAGAGCAGATTAAAGTGATGATGTCTGATATCGAAGACTTAAATGCTACGATTGAAACAAAATTAGTGCTTATAAATGAAACAACGACTAGCCTTAATAGTGAGGTTGCTATGGCTGTGCAAGGTTTACAGTTTGAAGATATGGTGAACCAACTAGCTCAGCATGTTGAGCTGACCTGCCAACAGGTGGCACCCTTTATTGCTCAAGCTGCACAAAGTTATGCGACGGATACTATGGAGACTAGTAGTGTTCTGAAGATTAAGAACTTACGTCAAAATTTACAGCAAATACGTTCAGAAAATTGTGCTGCTGAACATCAAGCTGTTGTACAAACTTCTATGGCAGAAGGTGAAGTGGATTTATTCTGATTGGGTAAAAAATAGTAACTAGTTGTGTAAAAACGCCCCGTGATTAACGGGGCGTTTTTTATGAGATTAACTTATGCTTTTAAGGTGTTGAATGATTTCACTAAGCGGGATATCGGTGTTGTCACTATCTTGTCTTCCTCGGTACTCAGCCATGCCGTTGTCGAGCCCACGGTCACCCAGTACGATGCGATGAGGAATACCAATTAACTCCATATCGGAGAACATAAATCCAGGGCGAACCTTGCGGTCATCAAATAACACATCGAAGCCGGCTTCAACGAGCTCGTTATACAGTTTTTCAGTGGCTACTTTTAGGCGCTCAGATTTATGCATATTCATTGGTAATAACGCAACCTGAAAAGGCGCTAGAGCCGCTGGCCAGATAATACCTTTGTCATCATGGTTTTGCTCAATAGCTGCAGCAATAACACGTGTAATGCCTATGCCATAACAACCCATAGTCATAGTTTGGTTTTTACCGTTTTCATTAAGTACGGTTGCTTTCATTGCTTCGCTATATTTAGTGCCAAGTTGGAAAATATGCCCAACCTCTATGCCGCGAGCGATGGTTAATGTACCTTGACCATCAGGGCTTTGGTCGCCTGCAACAACTTGGCGAATATCTGCAATATGAGCAGGTTCGGCTAAATCTCTATCCCAATTAACCCCAGTAAAATGGATGTCATTTTCATTAGCGCCACAAACAAAGTTAGCGGCTTGGGCAGCGCTACGATCAACAATCATCGGTATTTTAAGACCAATAGGGCCGATATAACCGGCGTTACAGCCAGCTATTCGTTGAATGTCTTCGTCACTTGCTAAAGTAAGAGGGTTAGCTACACCGTCTAATTTTTCAGCTTTAATTTCATTGAGTGTATGGTCGCCACGTAAAACTAGCGCGATCACTGTGTCGTCGTCACCATTAACTAACAATGTTTTTAAGCACTGCTTAGGCTCTACCTTTAAAAAGGCACTGATTTCTTCAATGCTGCGCTGCCCAATGGTTGTAACTTTTTGTAGTGTTTCACTGGCATCAGCTCTAGCTTCGGTAGGAGCAAGGGCTTCAGCTTTTTCAACGTTAGCGGCATATTGGCTCTCGGTTGAAAAGGCGATAGCGTCTTCACCTGAATCAGCCAATACATGAAACTCATGCGATGCATTGCCACCAATAGAGCCCGTGTCGGCTAGTACAGGTCTAAAGTTTAAGCCTAGACGTGTGAAGATATTGTTATAGGCTTGAAACATACGGTTGTAGGTTTCTTGTAAGGACTCGTCATCCATGTGAAATGAATACGCATCTTTCATAATGAATTCACGTGAACGCATAATGCCAAAACGAGGACGAATTTCATCACGAAACTTTGTTTGAATTTGGTAGTAATTGAGCGGGAGTTGTTTGTAGCTTTTAATCTCATTACGAGCCAGCTCGGTAACAATCTCTTCGTGGGTGGGGCCAAGGCAGAACTCACGCCCATGACGATCGTGTAAGCGTGTTAGCTCTGGGCCATATTGCTCCCAGCGTCCAGATTCTTGCCATAGCTCAGCAGGTTGTACTACAGGCATTAATACTTCAAGTGCACCAGCGTTATTCATTTCTTCTCGCACAACGCCTTGCACCTTTTGCAGTACGCGCACACCCAGTGGTAGCCAGCTGTATAGGCCAGCAGCAAGCTTACGGACTAAGCCTGCACGAATCATTAATTGATGGCTAATGATCTCAGCATCGGAAGGAGTTTCTTTAACGGTATTAAGGGGGAACTGACTAGTACGCATAATAATTATGAAGTTGATTAAATGGCTGAAATTGAATGGATCTATTTTACGCGCAAAATGGCACGGAGAATAAATATATTGTTTTACACTGAATTCTCTTTCCAACGTTTCAGTTTTCGATCTAAAGTGCGACGTGAAATGCCGAGCTTAGAGGCTGCTTTAGTTTTATTACCACTATGGTCTTTTATTGCGGCCAGAATATGATGTTTTTCATGAGCTTTTAAGGCGAACTCTGATGAGTTTTCTGGGGTTTGAGTCGGTATGTTGTCTGCAAAGCTAAGGTTAAGTAGTAAGCAGCGTTCAATATGGTTTCTAAGCTCGCGAATATTCCCCGGCCAATCGTATTGTATTAATGAATTAAGCTCAGCTTCCAAAAGCGAGGGTATAGCAATACCATGCTCCTCGCAGAGTTGTTCAGCAAAGCTATGAAAGAGCCCGGCTATATCTTCAGGTCGCTCGCGCAAGGCTGGAATGGTAAATGGAATAACATTAAGACGGTAATATAAGTCAGCTCTAAATAGCCCTTGTTTGACACGTTTTTTTAATTGATTGTTGGTTGCGGCAATAATGCGAACGGATGTTTTTTGTTCTTTATCTGAGCCAACGGGGCGAATCATTTTCTCTTCTAATAAATGCAGTAGTTTTGGCTGGAACTCGAGAGGTAGATCGGCTATTTCATCAAGAAACAATGTGCCGTTTGCTGCTGATGCAACTAACCCTTTACGTACGTCTTTAGCTCCTGTGAAGGCACCCTTAACATGACCAAATAGCTCGGTTTCTAGTAGATTTTGGCTAAAGGTTGCGCAATTTATTGCAATAAACTGTCCTTTGCGTTGACTGGAGTGATGTATTTTTCTGGCTAATAGACTTTTTCCTGTGCCTGTCTCACCTTCAAGTAATACGGGTGTGCTTCTATGAGCAATGAGTTCAATATCTTGTAAGAGTTGAGTGATGCTTTGGCTTTCACCAAAGTAGGGTGCTTTATCACGAATTGCTTTGCGTTGGATCGGGCTTAATTTATTAGACATGTAAAAGTGAGACAAAGTGTCGGGCTGGTGTCTGTATTTTGCGACAAAATGTCGCGTAAGTCTATGGCGTTAGTAGGGTCTAACGATTATATGTTGCCGATAAATCACAGTATTTGTCATTTTTAGCTTATTGGCATCTATTTTGCTCTGTTGGGCTGGGTACGTAAAAAAACAATAAAAGGACAATAATGAAGTTTAAGAAAATCGCCTTAGCATCAGCCGTTTGTGCTGCTTTATCAACACCGGCATATGCGGGTTCTGAGCTGGCAACACTGTTGATGTTATTGCACGAGAACGGCACTATTTCTAGTGAGCAATACCAACGGGTAGTTGCAGAAATGGAAGCATCAGCTCAAAAAGAAACACTGGTAAAGCAAGAAATGCAGGCGAAGTTGGATAAAGCGACGAATGTGGAAGTAAGTGTTAGCAAAGGTGGATTGGCAGTGAAAACACGTGATGGTGCTTTTACAACTAAAATTGGTGGCCGCATGCAATTAGATGCCGCAACGTACAGTGAAGATAGAAGTGGAGCTGGAAGTACATTAGGCGATGGTACGGAGGTTCGTCGAGCTCGGTTGTATATGAAAGGGACTATTTATAACGATTGGTTCTATAAATTTGAGTACGATTTTGCAGGTTCTGGTGATAATAAAAGTGGTATCACCGATATTTGGCTGGGCTATAACGGTTTTGATTTTGAAGGTTTGAGTGTGAAAGTAGGGCACTTTAGAGATCCATTCATGTTGCAAGACCAAGTGAGCGATAACAACACGCAGTTTACTGAAAGAGCCTCGATAGATGCTTTCACCGCAGGCCGTCATATTGGTGCAATGGCTAGTGTTAATCGTAAACACTGGACAACGGCATTAGGCGTTTTTGGAGATAAAGCCAGCAAGAAAGGTGGTGAATCAGATGAGGGCTGGGGAACAGCTGGACGTGCAACCTGGATGCCTATCAATGAAAAAGGTTCATTGGTTCACGTCGGTTTAGCTGCTGATTACCGCAGTACACGCGGCAATAATGTACGCTTTAAACAACAGCCAGAAACGCATGTGGCTGGTATAAACTTTGTTGATACGGGCGAACTTACTAATGCTAGCAGCTATCTAACATTGGGTGCAGAGCTAGCCGTTGTTCAAGGACGTTTTTCTGGTCAAACAGAGTATGTTCGTGTGAAAGTGGATAGTGATAATGCTAGTGACCCAACATTCGATGGTTGGTATGCACAGGCTGGTTGGTTCTTAACCAATGATACTCGTCCATATACCTTTAAAGGGGCAAAATTCAAAGCGGTTAAGCCGAAGAGTATAGTTGGTAAGGGTGGTATTGGTGCGTGGGAAGTGGCGTTGCGCTACAGTACTATCGACTTAAACGATGGCGGTATTATTGGTGGTGAAATGGATAACCTCACCATAGGGTTAAACTGGTTCCCAACGGCAGGGTTACGCGTTTCGGCTAACTATATCAAAATGTTAGAAATGGATAGAGCTGGAAATGAACACGATAATGAAGAAGCAGATATTATGCAGCTTCGTGGTCA
>Ga0209826_1000741_pt1 | contig 23373 bp, 28 predicted proteins | sample GOMGulsemesocosm_5_FD_184637 | JGI IMG/M metagenome (GOLD analysis project Ga0209826, IMG submission 184637) | Methane-oxidizing microbial communities from mesocosms in the Gulf of Mexico - GOM15C Gulf of Mexico (SPAdes) (version 2) | ecosystem: Environmental > Aquatic > Marine > Cold seeps... | reverse complement strand
CTTCTATGAACGGCATTGGGATAACGTCGCACGGCGACTAGCCCAAGGCGTATCAGGGGAAGTTGCCGCAGTCATTTCCCTGACAGATCGGTTTTCAGGAAAAGAGGCGGAAGCGTTAATTTTGGCCGTTGCACGCGATCAAATGCGATTATCTGTAACTTTTGAGCCAGACCAGAGCCTTTCGATTGCATCCCCTCCGCAATACGCATATAGCTTCCTGGAACAACACCTCGCTCGAGCCCTGAGAGAAAGCCTGCCTGGGCGTGCGTTTACTCTTAAGACCAATGATCTTTTGGAAAGTGTCATTGTACAAGTCCAGCTTCCAGATAATGTCCTTCAAGTGATCGTCCGAGACAAACGTCTATTTTCAAGTACGACTTATATATTTGTAATGTGGATGATTGGGATTTCTTTAGCTCTCTTAGGGATTGCCATTGTCTTTTTACGCAATCAGATGAAACCCATCAAGCAACTTTCACTCGCGGCTGAAAAATTTGGAAAAGGGCACCAAGTAGAGGATTTTAAACCCAGCGGAGCACAAGAAATTCGCTTAGCCTCTCGCGCCTTTCATGAAATGAAACACCGGATCTCCCGACAAATTACACAACGAACAGAAATGCTTGCTGGGGTCAGTCATGACCTTCGCACTCCCCTTACCCGTATGAAACTCCAACTGGAGATGATGCCACAAGGAGATGCACGACGGAACCTACAAAGTGACGTTGAGGACATGAAGAATATGGTCGAAGGGTATTTGTCTTTTGCCAAAGGACAAGTTGCTGAAGCCGTTGCATCCGTTAATCTTGCAGATTTAATCAATGACGTTACTGATAATGCACGCCGGCAGGGCGTCAATATTTCCCTCTCCACACCAGATGCAATTCCAACCTCTATGCGACCCAACAGCATAAAACGATGTTTGACAAATTTGGTGGAGAACGCTCATCGGTATGCGCAAAATATAAGTATCAATGTACAATTGACTAACGATCAAATCATTGTCTGCGTGGATGATGATGGCCCAGGCATTCCGCGCGATAGACGCGTTGATGTATTCAAACCATTCTATAGACTTGATACATCACGAAACTCAGAAACTGGGGGAAGCGGTCTTGGTATGACTATAGCCCGTGATGTTGTCCACGGTCATGGCGGTCAAATAAGCCTTTCAGATTCCCCTATGGGCGGTTTGAGAGTTGAGCTCTTATTCCCTTGCTAATGAAATAGCCTAGGGTTTGAATTCACTAAATGTGACTTCTATTGCAGAAGTTGCCACTTGATCTGTCGCCGTTGCTTTGGACAGCGCTTCATTTGCCGCGGAAAGAACAAGGGGCACGGACAATAATGCTGTCGGCGGGTTGATCACTTTCTTTGCAATCTCAAATACCTTGATAATCTCTTCAGTGTAGACAGCATTAAGCTCGGTTAGCGCTGAATCTCGTATTTTAAAAACATCGAACGCAGAACTGGAGGCTTTGTAGGCCTCCTCCAGTTTATTCTTTTGTTCTTTGTATAGAGACGCTAAATCCGGCGGAGAGGGCATATGCTTATCTGCTGTGTCCTCATTTTCCTCGTCAGTCATTGTGTCCCTCTTTAATGTAAGCGCCCTCCAATAGGCACATCATGATCTGGTGTCACCAGCGAAATACGCCCTTCTTCATCACTAAAGCCAAGAACCAAAACTTCCGACATAACAGGCCCAATTTGGCGAGGCGGAAAATTTACAACTGCCGCAACCTTTTTCCCAACCAGAGTCTCAAGTGTGTATAAATCTGTAATTTGCGCAGAGGTTTTTTTAACGCCAATACCCTCACCAAAATCAATTTGCAATTTGAAAGCTGGTTTTCGAGCTTCTGGGAAATTTTCCGCTAAGATGATAATCCCCACTCGAATGTCTACTTTCAAGAAATCATCGAACACAATCTCACTCGTTTTACTCATTATTTTGCTCCTTTTCAGTAGATGCTAAAACAACAAGCCTCATTCAGCAATCATTCCCTATAAACGTATTACCCACCGGAGAATTTTTCGGCTGTTTCCACGATCTTGTTAAAGGATTTATTAACAGCTTCAGTGAGCATTTGAACCGAGACTGCATTTGTTGCAGTTATGGTTTCCGCTGTCGCACTGAAATTATCCACGGACAATTTCAAGTTATCAATATTCACCTGCAAATCAGGAACTTGTCCCGAAGGGATGTTAGCTTGACTAGAGCTTTCTTTTAACGACGCTTGAAAGCTAGATAAAGCAGATTTCAACATGGCCTGCTGGCCCACGACAATCTTTTGTAAATTTTCAGAAGCGCTTTTCGATATTGCTGTCATTGCAGCAATATTTTCGCCTTGCCCAATTGTCATTGGTGTTAAATCAGGAAGGATTAATTTTCCAGCTTCCACTGGAGCCTCTCCCACTGGCGCCGCCCGAGTAGATGACTGCTCCGCAGCTGTTGGCTCACTTAAAGACTCTGCCTCGAGTGGTTCTGATGTTTCACTTCCCATAAATACGCTCCTTCAATAAGGAGGTATATAATCAACAAAACACAACTTTAAAGTGTTTAAATTTAATTCACCCTAATTCACGTGACCTTTTAGCCGCCGCAGCAACTGTTTTTGTCATAAGACTGTTTAAACCATCCTGCCCCATAAGCACGTCCAACCCCGCGGCTGTTGTACCATTGGGGCTAGTTACGTTTTTACGAAGCTGTGCGATATCAATATCAGATTGGAGCGCAAGTTCCCCAGCGCCAGCAACGGTTACTTTAGCCAGAGTAACTGCTAACTCTTCGGGTAAACCTTCAGCAATCCCAGCAGCTGTCATCGCTTCGATCATGTGAAAGACATAGGCTGGTCCAGATCCAGAAAGCCCGGTAACGGCATCCATATGGATTTCATCATCTACCCAAGCGGCAACACCGATTGCGTTCATGAGCGTATCGCAAATTTCTCTTTGCTCGTCGCTCACGTGAGAGTTAGCACAAGAAACCAGCATGCCTTTTCGAATTGCCGCCGGAGTATTAGGCATCGTCCGAATGACAGCTGCATCAGCACCGAAATACTGCTCGAACAATGAAATGTGTGTACCAGCTGCAATCGAAAGGATCAGTGCCCCCTTTTCAGCATAGCGACGATACGTTGGAATTACATCTTCCATGACCTGAGGTTTCACGGCTAACACGACAACATCTGGTTGATAGGTTTCCTCAATGAGCAAGGGAGATGAGAAAGCTCGACATCCTTTCATACGAGCGGCATCCAAATTTTTAGACACAGGATCCACAACGAAAATATCATTGGGTTTTACGTTCGTTTCAATCCACCCGCCAAGCATCGCCTGACCCATATTTCCACAACCGACAAGAAGAATTGACTTACTCATTTTCAGGCTTCACCCATCGTTTCAAACATTGCGGCTTCAATTGCTTCTTCTGGGGTACATCCTCCCCAAATGCAGAATTGGATAGCCGGATAAAATTTTTCTAACTCGCCCATACCAATTTCCACAAGATTTTTCACTTGTTTGCTAGTTACATCGAAGTTTTCGTTCAACAGTAAAGCATGGCGGTACAGAATCATTCCTTCTTCACGCCAAGTATCAAAGTGACCAACAAAAAGTTGCTCATTCATCCGAGCAAGAAGTTCATATATAGCGTCATACTTTTTTGCAGGGATCTTTAGATCATAAGCACACGAAAATTGAACAGCACCAATGTCAGATCTCCAGGAAAACCAAAGATGATACTGACACCAATCGCCTTCAACGCCTACTGTGAGCTCATTGCTTCCTTGGCGTTCAAATGCCCAATTATTGTCAGCAATAATGCTTTCCACAAGCTCAAGGGGATTATGGTCTTCAATTTCTTCTTGGGAAAAATCAATAGTCGTCATGATTAGACTCCTTTTCAGAAAACCCCTGCCATCCTGACATTTGCACGTAGGTGCCAAAACGCCAACGGTCATGGATTCTACTACAGGCTATATATGGTATCATTCGCATCTAAATACCGCATATATAGCGTAATCTTCCTTTTAACCAGAAGCAACCATGAATACGGGAACACTCCATATATGTTGTGGATAACCTTAATTCCCCAACCATAGCTTTATTAAAATGCAGACAGCAGGAACTAATTCTTTATTTTGGATTATTCAGCACTTTTTTTGCTAGAATTCGAAGCCTTATTAGTCGTTTTCGTCGCCTTTTTAGGCGCTGCGTCTTTCATAAGCTTCGCAATTTGTGCATTTTGTGTTTCGACAATATCAGTTAAGGAAACGACCATTGCTTTTACGGCATCAAATTCTTCACGGGGAACGAGGTCCATACTAGAGACCATTTTCTCTACCCGCTGATGGAATAGATTCTCCCACTCGGTTTTCACTCCCTGAGCAGTTCCAAGCGCACCAGAGGCCAATTTGGCAAGATCATCAAATACGCGGGAAGTCGTTTGCATGGGAAATACCTTTCTGAGAATTCAATAACTATGACTTTCAAGTCTAAAAAATGCAATCTCTATTGGGATAGAGCATCTTGCGATTTTCTACGCTAGGTTTATATAGTATCAATCATGACATTAATCACACAATTTCTTGCCCTATCATATCCGGAAATCGATCCGGTCCTTTTTCAGGTCGGCCCGTTCGCCATTCGCTGGTATGCACTCGCATATATAGCGGGACTGGTTATAGGCTGGCGAATGATGATTCATTTTGCCAAAAGCCCAGGCTCCTATATTACGCCGCAGCAAGCGGATGACTTTCTGGTATGGGCGACTGTGGGGGTAATGCTTGGTGGTCGACTTGGATATGTACTCTTTTACAAACCTGGCTACTATTTTGCAGATCCACTGGAAATTTTTATGGTTTGGCAAGGTGGCATGTCGTTCCATGGCGGTTTTCTAGGAGTTGTTACAGCCGCATATTTGTATGCCAGAAGAAATGGTATTCCACCCTTAGCTCTTGCGGATATGCTTTCAACTGTGGCGCCTATCGGTCTTTTCTTCGGTAGATTGGCCAATTTCATTAACGGAGAGCTTTTTGGCCGGGTATCGGATGTATCTTGGGCTATGGTTTTTCCAAATGGAGGCCCTCTTCCCCGCCACCCAAGCCAACTCTATGAAGCGTTGCTTGAAGGAGCACTTCTATTCGTTATCATTTTCCTTTTAAGAAAAAGCCGTTTTTCAAGCAAAGCGGGCATCCTTACAGGGACATTTTTAGTAGGCTATGCTGCTGCCAGAGGATTTGTTGAGCTGTTCAGACAACCTGATGCCCATCTCGGTTTTCTTGTTGGAGGAGCCACAATGGGGCAGTTATTATCCATCCCCATGATTTTGATCGGCCTTTATCTAATTCTCCGTCCCAATAGAAAAGCGGTATGACAGAACTATCTGACATTCTAAAAGAAAAAATAGCTGATACGGGCCCAATTTCCATATTTGAATTTATGGAAATGGCCCTTGCACACCCAAAATTTGGTTATTATCAAAAGACCGACCCTTTTGGGAAAAGTGGCGATTTTATTACGGCTCCAGAGATTAGTCAGATGTTTGGTGAATTAATTGGCTTGTGGTGCGTGGACTGCTGGGTGAAGCTGGGAGAACCCGCTCATTTTCATTTGATTGAATTGGGGCCCGGCAATGGAACTTTGATGAGTGATGCCCTTAGAAGCTCAGCACTAGCCCCTAAATTTCTTAAAGCTGTGAAAATACATATGGTGGAAACGAGTGACCGGCTGCAACGAATTCAAAGACAAAATTTATCGTCTTATGAAGTTCAGTGGCATTCTGAAATTCCGAAAATTGAAGACGGTCCACTCATCGTTATTGCTAACGAATTTTTTGATGCGCTCCCGATCCAGCAATTCGTGCATCATCAAGGAAATTGGTTTGAACGCCTCATAACCATTAAAGACAATTTTTTTTCTTATACCAAAGCGGAAAAACCGACGGAAACAGGCCTTTTCAATTTTTCGGAAAACACTGTTTTTGAAGAAAAAGGTATTGCAGAAGTAAATCCTTTAGCCCGTAAAATTGTGTCTTGCCTTGCAACAATGATTTTAGCGCAAGGCGGCGCTGCGCTTTGCATTGACTACGGCCCTATGACATCGACTATGGGTGACAGCTTTCAAGCTGTTAAAAATCATAAATTTGTTGATGCCCTTCAAGCCCCAGGCTCTGCAGATCTTACGGCGCATGTTGATTTTGAAGTTTTATCAAATATTGCTGAAAATGAAGGCTGTACCCCTCTCTCCCTTTCTACTCAAGGGCGGTTTCTGGAACGCTTGGGTATTGAAGCGAGGGTTTGGCAATTATCAAAAGATGCAAGCACCGAACAAAAAGAAAAAATTGCAAACGACTTGAAGCGCCTTGTCAGTACTCAGGAAATGGGAACACTTTTTAAAGCGCTGAGTTTCTATAACGGGATGCAAGAGCCGCCCTCAGGTTTTGGTGAATAAATGATCATAAGCAACGCATTTGACTCTTCGATTGTCAGCCATCAATTTTTCTCTAAAAAGGGTGGCGTTTCTTCAGGGATATACGCGAGCCTCAACTGCGGTGCAGGATCCTCAGACGATTCAGCCAAAGTGATTGAAAATAAAAAAATAGCGATGGGTATGATAGGGATTGAAGAGCACAACCTTGCGTCCCTTTACCAAATCCATAGTGCAGACGTCATAACAATTGCTTCAATAGATCAACTCCTTGAAAAACCCAAGGCAGATGCAATGGTCACCCGGCAAAAAGGCATCGCCTTAGGGATTTTGACCGCAGATTGTGTCCCAATTCTTTTCGCTGATACCAAAAACAAAGTTATTGGAGCAGCACATTCTGGCTGGAAAGGCACTCTTGGGAATATATCGGAAAATGTTATTGAAAACATGATTTCCTTGGGGGCTACCCGTGAAAGTATTCGTGCCGTCATTGGACCAGCTATTCAACAGTCGTCATACGAAGTAGGGCCTGATTTTCCGAAGGCTTTTATCGATGCAGATATCGCATTCAAGGAATTTTTCAAGCCCTCCATAAAAAATGGGCACCATATGTTCGATTTGACAGGTCTTGTTCAGCTTCAAATTGAGAGAGCAAAAATTATGTCTGTTGATCGAATTTTTAGAGATACTTGTGCAGAACAAAACCAATTTTTCAGTTACCGTAGAATGTGCAAAAATGGGGAAGCTGATTATGGGCGACAGCTGTCTGCGATTGCCCTAAAACCATAAAATCAACACATAAACTATTGCCTGTTTTGGCGTAACTAGGATAAATACAATGCCTCACATGGTGATATTCATTATTCTCTGTCTTTTAGGATTGCTGGCAACCTGTGCACTATAAATTGATTTCACATGTTTTACTTGCGGTAATTATTTCTACCCTAATATCGGCATGCCAACCCCTTGAAAGGCCATTCCAGCCAGAAGCCAAGGCACGTCTTCAAGCGACAGCAGGCCCCAGAGCCTCTCTCTACATCGCTCCAATAAATAATGGTAATGAAGAGATGAGCGCAATTTTAGCTAAGCTTCTTCAAGACCTCGGTATTGCTGCCTTTTCAGGTGAGGCACAACCAAATGTCTACCAAATAAAAAGCAGTATTTTTCTAAAAGAGGGTTCCAGTTTTATAACTTGGAGAGTTATTGATCCCTATGGGGCAGAAACACAGATCGAGACGACACAGGAAATAGGCACGATTACCAATGGTCCTACTTTTTCTAGCCCCGACCTGAAACAAATTTTTCTTAAATCAGCCAGTGAAATCGATATCATGCTTGGTGGAGCAGGTACCAATTTTGCGTCCCTTGAGAAACCGGTATTATTTGTACCTATTGTCCAGAATGCACCGGGGGACGGCTCAGAAACACTTTCCGCAGCGATGCAAAGCCAATTTGTAAAATATGGCTTCGATGTCTTACCTGAACAATGGGGAGCAACATACTTCATTAAAGGGGAAGTCTCTTTAACTGAACCAAAAGGAAATTCTCAAATTGTCTCCATCCTCTGGAAGCTGGAACGACCTAATGGGGAATTTGTTGGAAAAGTAGAACAAAGAAACAGAATCAGGGCCGGTACTTTGAACGGACCATGGGGCCCGGTGGCAATAGCCGCGGCAAAAGGCGGCGCAAGGGGCATCCTAAAACTACTAAGACAAGTAGAACCGGGCTACTTTGGCAAAAAAAGCTAAAATAATACAGCACAAAGCCAATTTACAGCGTTAAAGGCGTTTACACAATTGAAGCTCCTTGTTAAGTTCCGCCCGTTATTGGAGGCAATAAAAATTGGCTCCAGATTTTTTTGTCGTTTGATTGAACCGAGCCCACATTTGGCTAGAGGACCGTTCACATGAAAGTGCTTACGGGGAACAGCAATCTCCCATTGGCTGAAGCTGTTACTGACTATCTAAAACTCTCCCTAACTAAAGCCTCCGTTCGTCGGTTTTCTGATCAGGAAGTTTTTGTTGAGATCGATGAGAATGTTCGTGGTGAAGATCTCTTTATCGTTCAATCCACCTCATTCCCGACCAACGACCATTTAATGGAACTCCTGGTCTGTATTGACGCACTGAAACGTGCTTCAGCAAAACGAATCACGGCCGTGATCCCTTATTTTGGTTATGCGAGACAAGATCGTAAGCCGGGCCCAAGAACACCGATCTCCGCAAAACTTGTTGCTAACTTGATTACAACAGCCGGCGCTGATCGCGTTTTGACCCTTGATCTTCATGCGGGTCAAATTCAGGGTTTCTTTGACATTCCGACTGATAACTTGTTCTCTGCCCCAATTTTGGTACCTGATATTGCAGAAAATTATGGTCGCGGCGAACAAATTACCATCGTCTCACCTGATGTTGGGGGTGTTGTTAGGGCTCGCGCTTTTGCTAAAAGGCTTGACGCCAACCTTGCAATCGTCGATAAGCGCCGTGAAAAAGCAGGCGTTTCAGAGGTTATGCATATTATTGGTGATGTAGAAGGCCAGACTTGTATTCTGGTTGACGACATTGTTGATAGTGCGGGCACTTTATGTAATGCAGCGGCCGCGTTGATGGAACATGGCGCAAAAAGCGTAACAGGCTATGTGACACATGGTGTCTTGTCTGGTGGTGCGATTGCGCGTATTAACGCATCTGCTTTGACCGAAATGGTGACAACAGACAGTATTTTAGCAACAGAAGCCTTTAAGGTTTCCAGCAAAATGCGCCAAATTACAATTGCCCCCTTAATCGGTGAGGCAATGCATAGAATTTCAACGGAAACATCTGTTTCCAGCCTGTGGTTGACTAATTAAGCAGGTTTTCCGACGTGGGCACCCCTGGAGGCACACGTCATCCCAAACACCGGGAATATCCCGGTGTTGCTCGTTAATAGGAGAAGAATAATGAGCGAGAATGCAACATTGATTGCTGAGCCACGCGAACGGGTAGGAAAGGGGACCTCCCGTGCACTGCGTCTCGAAGGCCGTACCCCTGCGGTTATTTATGGTGACAAGAAAGAGCCAGTTACGATCTCTCTTGAAGCTAAAGAAGTTTCTAAAGCAATGCACACAGGTACATTTATGTCCACTGTGTACACTGTGCAAGTTGGCAAAACGAAGCATAACGTTATTCCCCGTGACCTACAGCTGCATCCTGTCAAGGATACGCCTGTACATGTGGATTTCCTTCGCGTTTCTGCCAAATCACAGATTGCTGTGAACGTGCCGGTACATTTCTTGAACGAAGAAGAATGTGTTGGTCTGACACGTGGTGGCATCCTGAACGTTGTTCGCCATGAAGTCGAATTGATGGTTCCTGCAGGAAACATCCCTGAAGCAATCGAAATTGACCTGACCAAATTCGACATTGGTTCCAGTATTCATATTTCAGATTTCGATCTGCCTAAGGGCGCAACACCAACGATCACTGATCGTGACTTCACTGTTGCAACAATTGCATCACCTGGTGGCTCAACTGAAGCTGCTGACGAAGAGGGCGAAGCTGCTGAAAGCGAAACCCCAGCATCTGAAGAATAAGATTGGATTGATCGATGATTTTGCTGGTTGGCCTCGGCAACCCTGGTAAGGGTTATGTTGATAACCGGCATAATTTTGGATTTATGGCGGTGGATGAGATCATCCGCCGCCATTCCTTTTCTCCCGGCAAAATTCGTTTTCAGGGAGTTGCTGCAGAAGGACGGATTGGGGCTGAAAAAATTCTCGCCTTAAAACCGACGACCTTTATGAACGAATCTGGCCGCTCTGTTGGAGAAGCCGTTCGTTTCTATAAAATTCCACCAGAAAATGTCATCGTCATCTATGACGAGCTCGATTTGCCTATGGGTAAAGTTCGGGTAAAAAAGGGCGGCGGCCATGGTGGAAACAATGGCATTCGATCTGTTGAAGCCCATCTGGGCAAAGAATTTTACCGCGTTCGGCTTGGCATTGGTCATCCCGGAGACAAGGCCCTCGTGTCAGGTCATGTATTGAAAGACTTTTCGAAAGCAGACAGAAAAGTTGCTGACACTATTATCGATAGCATCTCCCGCCACATTGAATTGATGACCAGCGGTCGAGATAGCGAATTTATGAACAAAGTAGCATTAGACACTGTTCCGCAGAGACAAAATGCAGAACAAAAAATTAAAGGAAAGTAAGCATGGGCTTTAAGTGTGGAATCGTGGGTTTGCCCAATGTTGGAAAATCAACTCTGTTTAATGCCCTAACACAAACTGCGCAGGCAGCTGCAGAAAATTACCCATTTTGTACGATTGAGCCCAATACTGGACAGGTTCCTGTTCCGGATGAGCGAATGCAGAAACTTGCTGACATTGCCGGATCAAAAGAATTGATCCCTACTCAGCTGGAATTTGTTGATATTGCGGGCCTTGTTCGCGGGGCTGCAAGTGGTGAAGGGCTTGGTAACAAATTCCTCTCTCACATCCGCGAAGTTGACGCCATCATTCAAGTAATCCGATGCTTCGTTGATGACGATATTACCCATGTTGATGGAAAAATTGATCCATTGTCAGATATTGAGACCATTGAAACCGAACTTATGCTCGCCGACTTGGAAAGCCTAGAAAAGCAGACTGAAAAGCTCGTCAAGAAGGTTCGCGGTGGTGACAAGGAAGCGATTGCTCAATCAGCTCTCATTGTAAAAGCTCTTGCTGTTCTACAAGACGGCAAACCGGCACGCGTGGTTGAAGTTGCCGACGATGAGATTAAACTTTTTAAAAGCTTGCAACTTTTAACTGCTAAACCTGTATTGTATGTTTGCAATGTCGACGAAAACAGTGCTGCCACTGGCAATGAGCTATCAGAAAAAATCGTTGAAAAAGCAAAATCAGAAGGATCAAGTGCCGTCATTATCTCAGCTGCAATTGAAGCTGAAGTTGCTCAACTGGATAACGAAGAACGCGCAGAATTCCTTGCGGATCTTGGCCTTACAGAAACGGGCTTAGGCCGGATCATTCGTGCAGGCTATGATCTACTGCATCTGATTACATATTTCACGGTGGGCCCAAAAGAATGTCGGGCGTGGACAATCACGACTGGCACAAAAGCACCGCAAGCGGCTGGCGTGATCCATACAGATTTTGAGAAAGGCTTCATTCGGTCAGAGACAATTCCTTATGCCGCCTATGTAGAGCATAATGGTGAATCCGGCTCGAAAGAAGCCGGACAAATGCGCCTTGAAGGAAAAGAATATGTGGTGTTAGACGGCGACGTTTTACATTTCCGCTTCGCAAACTAACAACCACTCCTATAAGCGTTGGCCAGCTTTGGCTACAATTCGCAAGGCCAGCAATAAGGCCGGAGGAAAAAATGAAAAAACAATACTGGGAAGACTTCCCCGTTGGAAGAATAGATGAATTCGGCAGCAGATTAGTCTCTGAAGCCGAAATCATTGAATTTGCGACAGAATTCGATCCACAACCTTTTCACATTGATAAAGAAGCGGCGGCTGAACATTTCTTTGGCGGTATTATCGCTTCGGGTTGGCATACAGGTTCCATGCTCATGCGAATGCTGGTAGATGAGATGCTGATAAACTCAACGTCCATGGGATCGCCTGGCATCGATGAGCTGCGTTGGAAAGCCCCTGTGCGTCCGGGAGAGACACTTTCCGTACGAAGTGAAGTAGTCGAAGCGACCGTCCACAAATATAAATCTGATCGTGGTTTTACCAAATTCTCTTATGTTGTTTCCAATGAAAAAGGCGACGTAAAACTCACTATGACATCAACGATTCTGTTTCTTAAAGAAACAGAGGGAGATGTTTAATGGCCACTGAGTATTTTGAAGATGTTCAAATTGGCACTGTTCGCGAATTTGGCAGTAAGCTTGTCTCTAAAGATGAAATTATCAAATTTGCAACAAAATTTGACCCGCAACCTTTTCACATTGATGAGGTCGCTGCAGCTGACAGCATTTATGAAGGTATCATTGCCTCCGGGTGGCATACCGCCTCAATGACTATGCGTATGATGGTGGATCATATGGTGAGCTCTCGCGCTGGGCTAGGTTCCCCCGGTTGGAATAACCTTAGATGGTATAAACCAGTACGACCTGGAGACATTTTAAGTGTCCGATCTGAAGTCATTGACAAAAAACGATCCGTGTCGCGTCCAACAATGGGGACTATTTTTGGAACCATACAGGTTTTCAACAAAAATTCAGAGATGGTAATGAGTTTCGAATCCCTCGGTATGGTACTAGCTAAAACAACGGGAAAAGAATAACCTCAAAATTTTATCAGGATTGTCAGTGACTTATCATATCACTTGTCTGGCGTTTTGTGATACCATTGCACATATAGGTCGTGTCATTTCTGATTAATCCTATCAGGGGGAAATTCTATGGATGTGCTTTCGGGCTTTGCCGTTTTAATAATTGTACTTGTTATCTTCGCACTTGTTATTGTTTTCATGGGCGTGACGACCGTTCAACAAGGGTTTGAGTATACTGTAGAGCGGTTTGGCCGATATACAAAAAGTTTAACCCCTGGGCTCAATCTGATTGTTCCATTCATTGACCGTATTGGCACTAGAATAAACATGATGGAACAAGTCCTTGATATCCCAACGCAAGAAGTGATCTCTCGCGATAACGCGATGGTTGAGGTCGACGGTGTCTTATTTTATCAAGTGCTCGATGCCGCAAAATCTGCCTATGAAGTACGAGATTTACAGCGAGCAATACAAAATCTAGCGCAGACTAATCTAAGAACTGTTTTGGGATCAATGGATCTTGATGAAGCGTTAAGCCAAAGAGATGGAATTAACACACGCCTCTTAAACGTAATCGACCAAGCGTCTACGCCTTGGGGTATTAAAGTCACACGGGTTGAGATCAAAGACATTACTCCCCCTGCTGACCTTGTTCAGGCCATGGCCCGCCAAATGAAGGCAGAGCGTGAAAAACGCGCGGTTATATTGGAAGCTGAAGGTGTTCGGCAATCTGAAATTTTAAAAGCTGAAGGCGAGAAAAAAGGCGCAATTTTGCAGGCAGAGGGGCGCCGAGAAGCCGCTTTTAAAGATGCGGAAGCACGGGAACGTCTTGCAGAAGCAGAAGCAAAAGCAACAAAAGATGTGTCAGAGGCAATCGCTACAGGTGATATCCAATCTATCAATTATTTTGTTGCTCAAAAATATGTTGAAGCAATGAAAGAAATTGGCTCAGCTCGAAATTCAAAAGTCGTCTTGATGCCAATGGAAGCAACATCGTTGATTGGAAGCCTTGGTGGTATTGGTGCGATTGCTAAAGAAGTGTTCGGAGAGGATAACAACTCCCGTAGCTCCTCCAGATCAACAGGAAGCGTTCCAACAAGCGAGTAAATTATGTTAAATGAAATCGTGGCATGGGTTGCCGACCTGAGTTACTGGGCTTGGTGGTCCTTTGGCGTAATCCTCATAATTTTGGAAGTTTTCGCCCCAACTTTTGTCCTATTGTGGCTGGGTGTCTCTGCAATTGTAGTTGGCTGTATTGTCTTTATATTTCCGTCGATCAGCTGGGAATATCAATGGGGTTTATTTGCCATTTTCTCAGTATTGAGCATTGTGGCTGCACGCTTATTCTTAAAGAAACGGCCCGGTGTCGAAGACAATTTCAAACTTAATCAACGGGGCGCACAATATGTCGGAAGGAGCTTCGTTTTATCAGAGGCAATTGTGAACAATCGTGGAAAAATCCATGTTGACGATACACAATGGGCAGTCTCTGGTACCGACATGGAAAAAGGGGGCTATGTTACGGTTACCGGTACAGATGGTATTCTTCTTGTTGTTGAGGCAAAAACGACTGAATAAGGGATTAAGGCAATGGGTGAATGGATCGATTTAACAGCGGCTGACGGCCATGCCTTCAGTGCGTATATATCCAAGAGCGAGGACAATACCAAAGGTGGTATCGTCGTTACTCAAGAGATATTTGGCGTCAATAACCATATTCAAGACCTATGCGACCGCTATGCCAAATGCGGTTATACGGCCATAGCTCCGGCCCTCTTTGATCGTTTGGAAAAAGGAGTTTTCCTTGAGTACAATAGTGAAGGTGTTGAAAAAGGCCTGCAACTTAAGCACGGGCTAGACGACAAGATCGCACTTCTTGATATAGAAGCCGCGAAGGACCAGATTGACGGCTCCGGCGTAGTCTCTATTGTTGGGTATTGTTGGGGCGGTACTTTAGCTTATCTGGCAGCTTGCAGCTCAAAAGGTTTTTCTAAAGCTGTTTGCTATTATGGTGGGGGCATTGCAGCGCTAAAAAATGAACAGCCCCAAATCCCAACTCTCCTACATTTTGGGGATCAAGACACAAGCATTCCAATGACCGATGTGGATGCTATTATGAATTGCCGCCCTGAAACACAAACTTACTTATATCAAGCGGAACATGGTTTTAATTGTGACAAGAGAGGCAGCTATAACGCCCCAGCCGCCAAGCTTGCGCTCTCTCGCACATTGGATTTTATAGGATAGAGAAGCCTCAATCCTGCACAAATTCCATTAAAACACCACAGGCATCTTTTGGTTGAACCCGCAAGACACCTCCAGATATTTTCTGAGTTTTAAGGTCTACTTGCGCCAAATATTCACCTGTATCCTCCACATTTTTCACCGCAAGAGTCATGGCAAAAAGATGAGGTAATTCGGGCTCTTCTCCGCTAGAAACAATTCCTGGAAAAAGTAGATCCAAGTCGCGGTCTGATACAAATATCATATTTAACTGCCCGACCCGAACAGTCATAGTACTGTCCGTCAGGGTTACATTAAGAGTACCAAAAAGGCGCGTATAATATTCTCTTAGATCAGCGGGCTTTTCCACTAAGATCACAACAGATTTAATATATTGTGCCCCGTTTTTGTGGATTTCCCACTCGGGTTTTCGAATAAGCTCTGGCGTCAGGTGGTGGCAAATAAACAAATTACGATCAGACAATCCCTCAGCAGAAATTCTAATCAGCTTAAACTCTGGAATAACCTCCCCTTCGGGAAGTTCAAGTTTCCGCTTTAACTGAATTAAGTCAGTTGGGTTTAGACTTGCTTCATCCAATGATTCGCGGGTTTTTTCAGGATTGTCGCTTGAAAGGGCAACCCCAAGGAGCCCCTCTCCGCGATCCTCCAACAACTTATCAAGACCATTAGATTCCAGCGATGGGTCAGCAACCCCGAGAAGCTCGATATAGTCTTTCTCAAACATAATACAGTAATTTGCGGTTCCCCACCCAATGTGGGAACCCCTTGGCGTTAACGTAAAACCTAATTTTTTATATGTTTCACGCGCGCCTTCCAGATCTTCCACGCCAACTAGCGTGTGATCCAAGCCTACAATATGATGAGCCATGGCTATATTCCTTATTGTTGATTAGTCGCCTTCAAATTCGCACAAAGTGCGTACATTTACTCCCATACTTTCAATGCGAGCCCGCCCGCCGATGTCAGGCAGGTCAATAACAAAAGCGGCCCCGACAATGGTTCCCTTTGCTTGACGGATTAACTTAATAGCAGCCTCCGCCGTACCACCGGTCGCAATCAGGTCGTCCACTATTAGGATATTCTCGCCTTCATTTACGGCATCTTTATGAATTTCAACGACATCCTTGCCGTATTCAAGTTCATACTCTACGCCAATAGTGTCACAAGGTAATTTTCCTTGCTTTCGAACAGGGATAAATCCAACCCCTAATTGGTGGGCAATCGCCCCGCCAAGAACAAAGCCGCGGGCTTCGATTCCAGCTACTTTATCAATACGAACGCCTATATAAGGCCAAATCAGCTGATCAATTGCCGTTCTGAGCCCTGCAGGGTTTTGCCATAAAGCAGTAATATCACGAAACATTACCCCATCTTTTGGGTAATTAGGGATCGTCCGAATATATGATTTAATATCCACGGTCACGTTAAAAATCCTACATGTTAAAGAAGTCGACCTGCAACGGCATCTAGCCGCGCGATCATCGAGAGATCTCTCGCCTCAGGTGCTGTAATTAGTGCATTATCAAGAGCGGAATGACAACCACAATCACACGGGGTCGTCCGATCATTCAAATCGGGTGCGACCGATTTTATGAGAGATCGAGCTTTTTCACTATTGCCTGTCAAAACACGAATGACTGCGGCGACATCCACATTTTCGTGATCGGGGTGCCAACAGTCGAAATCAGTAACCATGGCAACCGTCGCGTAACACAGCTCCGCCTCCCGGGCCAATTTTGCCTCAGGCATGTTGGTCATCCCAATAACTTGGCATCCCCAGCTTTTGTATAGTTCAGATTCTGCACGAGAAGAAAATTGCGGTCCTTCCATAGCAAGGTAAGTGCCCCTTCTTACAGCGTTTATGCCGGCTACAGTAGCAGCTTGCTCCAAGGCGTTCCCTAGGCGCCGGCATACAGGGTCCGCCATGCTGACATGAGCAACAAGACCCGTTCCAAAGAAACTTTTCTCTCTTGCGAATGTCCGATCGATAAATTGATCAACAATAACAAAAGTTCCTGGCGCCAAGGTCTCTTCGAACGACCCACAAGCACTAACTGAGATAATCTCGGTCACACCAGCACGTTTCATAGCGTCGATATTTGCCCGGTAATTAATATCCGATGGGGATATTTTATGTCCCCGCCCATGACGAGGGAGAAACACCATCTCAGTGTCTCCTAAGCGTCCATGTAGTAGCTGATCCGAAGGCTCACCAAAGGACGACCGCACGGTCTTCCAGCTAACGTCTTCAAGGCCATCCAATTCATAGACGCCACTGCCGCCAATGACGCCAATTACAGGTTTTATCTTTGTCATAACATCCTCAAAATAATGCCATTAATATTAACCTGAAATCGGTACAAGGCCAGTTTTAAAGTGTGAAGAAATTCCGGTTGGACAATAAAAAAGGGCGCTTACGAGAAGCGCCCTTGATTTCTTTGCGGTCTACCTTTTAGTGAAGGTCAGCCCAGATTTTGCGCTTAACAGCGTAAAATAGTCCGCTCATCAACAACAAGAATAGTATGACTTTCATACCCATATTCTTACGGTCTTCAAGCTTAGGCTCAGCAGCCCATGCAAGGAAAACAGTGACGTCCTTTGCCATCTGATCAACAGTGGCTGGCGTTCCATCTGCATATTCCACCGCATCCTCGGATAAAGGTGAAGGCATCGCGATTTGATGACCACCGAAATATGAATTGTAGCTCATACCGTCAGCTAACTCGAACCCTTCAGGGGCATCTTTATACCCAATAAGGAGAGAATACAGATAGTTTTCAAATCCACCGCGTGCTTTTACAATCAAAGACAAATCAGGAGGAAAGGCGCCGCCATTAGAAGCACGTGCTGCTTTTTCATTAGCAAACGGACTTGGGAATTTATCAAACGGCTTACCAGCACGATCAAACATTTCCCCGTCATCATCCGGACCACCAACATATGTGGCTTCTTTCGCCAAAGCTTTGATTTCAGCTTCACTGAAACCAAGGTCAGCCAAAGTACGGAAAGAAACATGCCGAAGACTATGACACCCGGCACAAACTTCTTGATAGACTTGCAAACCACGCTGAGCTGCAGCCCGGTCGTAAGTGCCAAACAAGCCTTCATGTTTCCACGTAGAAGTCTTGAGCTCTACCCCGCCGCCAGAAGCTTGCGCTCCTGTTATTGAGATCACTGATAATAGAGCAACAACACTCAACTTCTTAATCAACTTAAGCATTGCTAGCCTCCTCATCAGAAGATTTCTTGGATAGGACGTCAGCTGAAATACTTGCTGGCAAAGGTTTGGGTTTTTCAAACATCCCAACCAGAGGTAACAAAATCAGAATGTGTGCAAAATAGTAACCTGTTGCAATACGACCAATTAGAATAAATGGCTCTTCCGCAGGTTGCCCACCGATATAAGTCAAAATGACGCAATCGAGGAGGAAAATCCAGAAAAGTTGTTTGTAAACTGGACGGAACCTAGCGGATCTGATCCGGCTTTTATCAAGCCAAGGCAAAGCAAACAATACTGCGATCGCACCAAACATCAACATCACACCGCCCAATTTATCAGGAACAGCCCGAAGAATTGCGTAGAAAGGCAAGAAATACCATTCAGGAACAATATGTGCAGGTGTTACCAACGGATTGGCTGGAATGTAGTTATCTGGATGCCCCATCCAATTTGGCGCATAGAACAAGAATGCGGAAAAGAGGATCAAGAAGAGTGCGAGGCCGAACAGATCCTTAACTGTGTAGTAAGGATGGAAAGGAATACTATCCTGTTTGTCCTTAATCTCAATACCAGTTGGGTTATTGGAACCACTTGTGTGCAATGACCAAATATGAAGGATTACCACACCAACGATTACAAATGGCAGCAAGTAATGAAGGCTAAAGAAGCGATTCAGTGTCGGATTGTCGACAGAGAAACCACCCCAGAGCCAAGTGACGATTGTATCGCCGACTACTGGAATTGCACCAAATAGGTTCGTAATAACGGTTGCACCCCAGAAGCTCATTTGGCCCCAAGGAAGTACGTATCCCATGAAGGCTGTAGCCATCATAAGGAGGAAAATTACAAGCCCGAGCCACCACAACAATTCACGTGGTGCTTTATATGAACCGTAATACAGACCTCGGAAAATATGGAGATACACAACAATGAAGAACATGGAGGCACCATTTGCGTGCATATACCGCAAGAGCCAACCGTAATTCACATCGCGCATAATGTGCTCAACACTGTCGAATGCAAGATCGACATGTGCTGTATAATGCATAGACAGGACGATACCTGTGATCAACTGAACAACCAGCATGAAACCAGCGAGAGACCCGAAAGTCCACCAGTAGCTCAAGTTCTTTGGTGTTGGATATTCATATAGAGCATGATGCAGCATACCTGTAATAGGCAAACGCGCTTCAACCCATTTGACCATCGGGTTTTTTGGTTCGAATGACATTTCTACTCCCCTTAGCCGATTTTCACAGTTGTTTCACTGAGGAATTCATAAGGCGGAACCACCAGATTCGCTGGTGCAGGCCCCTTACGAATACGGCCTGACGTATCATAATGCGATCCATGGCATGGGCAGAACCAACCATTATAATCGCCAGCTTCTTTAAGTGGCACGCAACCCAGATGAGTACAGACACCAACCATAATGAGCCATTCAGGATTTTCAACGCGATCTGCGTCAGCCTGTGGGTCTGGAAGCGTTGCAATATCGACATCTTCCGCCGCTGCAATTTCTGCCTTAGTCCGGTGGCGAATGAAAACAGGTTTACCCTGCCAGACGGCGGTTATTTCAGAGCCTTCTTCAATCGCATCCAATTCAACTTCAGTAGAAGACAAGGCCAATACGTCCGCTGATGGATTCATCTGAGCAACAAACGGCCAAATAGCAAAGGCTGTTCCAACCGCGCCAACACCGCCTGCGGCGATATATAGAAAGTCGCGACGCTTAACGCCGTCTTCTTCTATAGGGGTGGTAGTAGTCATTAAACTTCCCCAAGTTTTTAAAATAAATCTCTAGCGCTCGCTTTTTGTCACCATAATTGTAAAATGTCCAGCCCCAAAGGGATAGACTGCGGCATTATGTATCTGAAATGCCCTATTGTTATTATTATTATTAAACTATTAAAGCGGTAATTATGGAACTTGCACTATACCAGCCAGACATCGCCCCGAATGTGGGAACGCTGCTAAGATTGGGCGCTTGCCTAAATGTTACTGTCAATATAATCGAACCCTGCGGTTTCCCCTTTGGTGCGAAAGATCTTCGAAGGTCAGTCATGGACTATGCTGATTTTGCAACAGTTTCACGTCATAACTCGTGGAATGCGTTCAAGTCTTCTAAAGAAACCCAGCGATTCATCCTATTAACGACTAAGGCAAGTATGCCCTATACCGCGTTTGATTTCAGGCCTGATGACATCTTACTATTGGGCCAAGAAAGCGCCGGTGTTCCCGACAACATTCACCAAGAAGTGGATGCACGCGTCACTATACCCATGCAAACTGGCCTGCGCTCTGTAAATATTGCGGTCGCGGCCGCTATGGTCGTAGGAGAATCACTCCGCCAAACGAATAGCTTTCCACCACCCCACCCTTCAACGGAAGCGAATTAATCAAATGTCAGACCTTGTAGAGACACAAAAAATAGAAGCGAAAAACTGGTTTAGAACGCTTAGGGATGAAATTCGCCTCAGCTTCGAGAAAATTGAGGAAGAGTTGATCGGTACCAACGCAGACATGGCACCGGGTAAATTTGAAGTATCGACATGGCAACGGCCCGGCGGTGGTGGCGGCGAAATGTCTGTTATGAAAGGTCGTGTGTTTGAAAAAGTGGGCGTCAACATATCCGCAGTACACGGTGAGTTTTCAGAGGAATTCAAGAAAAACATTCCCGGCACAGACGAATCAGGCGAATTTTGGGCGGCTGGTATATCCCTTGTTGCCCATATGCGGTCTCCACATGTTCCCGCAGTACATATGAACACACGCCATATTGTCACAAAAAAATCTTGGTTTGGTGGCGGCGCTGACCTAACACCCATGTTTCCAAATGACTCCGATAGAGAAGCATTTCACACCGCGTTGAAAGTTGCCTGTGACAACCATGATGCAACATACTACCCGCGCTTTAAAAAATGGTGTGATGAATATTTCTACCTCCCTCATAGAGACGAGGCACGGGGTGTCGGTGGTATTTTTTACGATAAGCTTGAGGGTAATTGGCAGGAAAATTTTGCTTTCACTCAAGATGTCGGGCGCGCTTTTCGTGATGTTTATCCCGAAATTGTCAGAACTCACATGAACAAAAGTTGGACGCCTGAGGAGCGAGAGCACCAATTAGTAAAACGGGGCCGCTATGTAGAGTTCAACCTTCTTCATGACAGAGGCACCACATTTGGGTTAAAGACTGGTGGCAATACGGAGGCAATACTCATGTCCCTCCCCCCTGAAGTAAAATGGCCGTAAATTCCAGATTTCACCAAATACGCGAGTATATGATGTCACTGTGATCAATTGCACAGTAGTTTTTCTTGGTTATTTCATGCGCACTGAATATGTTCCTGAAGACGGTTTAATCGTGTTGTAACAATTCTCGAGCAAACAGTCTGAGTGGGCATTCCATCCCTCATCCAAAAAGTTAACGACGCTTTTTGTGTATGCGGAGTTTTCACTCTGATTTGCTGATCGAATAATTTTTGCAAGCTACCTGAATGTGAAGGCAGAACCTTTCAGGAATGATTAATTCTTCCCTCCCTAAAAACCCCGATTAGCCATCGGGGTTTTTTTGCATCTTTTCACAAAACCGGATTTTCCGTCGGGGAAACAAAGAACCTTAATTCTCCAAAGGTGATGTAGCGCACATGAAAAAAGCTTTATGTAATTACAAATAGAACGTAACCTCTTTATCAAGAAACAACATAATTTCGAGGTTTGCCATGATACGCTTTAGATATAATTTTCTCGGCTTCTTTGCAAAAGCAATCGAAGCACTTATGCCATTGCATCAACAGAACTCGCAAATGAAACCGTGCCTATTTGGCAATTGCTCCGGTCAATAATTGGGCAAATTTTTTGTCTCGCAAATTAAAAAGCCTCGCAAAAATGCGAGGCTTTTTTTTTTGTAATTAGAGTGTTCCGTAAAGTCTGTCACCAGCATCACCGAGGCCTGGAACAATATACGCGTGGTCGTCTAATTTTTCATCCAATCCCGCGACAAAAACCTTAACTTTCGGATGCTTTTCTAACATGACCTGCACGCCTTCGGGGGCTGCAACCAATGCCATAAAACTGATCCGTTCGGGATTAACGCCGTGGTCAAGAAGAACATCAACACCCGCTGCTGCTGAGTATCCCGTTGCCAACATAGGATCAACAAGAATGAACAAACGATCTTCTGAAGTTGGTAGTTTTCGAAGATATTCAACAGGACGTTTGGTGTCAGGATCTCGATACATACCAATGTGACCAACACGGGCAGAGGGCATTAAATCAAGAAGGCCGTCGGCCATACCAAGTCCCGCCCGCAAAATCGGAACGATGGCCGCTTTTTTTCCCTGCAACACAGGCGCATCCATTGGACATATTGGTGTTTGAATCTTTTCCGTTGTCATAGGGAGCTGACGCGTAATTTCGTAGCCCATCAGCTGTGCAATTTCTTTTAATAGCTGCCGAAAGGTTCTTGTAGAAGTATCCTTTTTCCGCATATGGCTGAGTTTGTGAACAATCAACGGATGATCGAGAATATGCAAATTTGGAAAACGTGGATCAATGGCCATCGCAAAATACCTGTCTGTTAAATTTCGTCTGCAGGATACAGCCAACGGACAATAAGCTGCAAGCCGTCTTTAAAACAGAAAAAATTTTATGGCATCGTTTCGCCTTATTATTCTAAGCTACCAAGAAAAAACATCAGGGAGTTGAGAAAACATGGCTATTAAGTGCTTGGAACTTAAGGGAACTGCCTATGCTCGCGGAAAAAAGCATGGCCAGGAAATGGCTCCAAATATTCGCGAGAATGTAAAAACCTACACAAACAGATTTTTACTGGGCGGTACAACGATACAGAAAATCCAAACTGAGGCTGAAAAATGGGGTGCTCGTTTTCAGCAACATGACGAAGAATACTATGAAGAGATGATGGGTATTGCGGATGGCGCAGATCTTCCGATCTCACATATCAGTTTGCTAAATGCGCGATATGAGCTCTCATATACTCTATACACAAATGAAGCGGCGGCGGCGAACACAATCCCAAGTCACGAACCAGAAGGCTGTACAGCTTTTGGTGCCCAGCCGGAATACACGGCTGCAGGCCACACAATTATGGGTCAGAATTGGGATTGGCTAGAAGGACTGCTCGGCAACATGTGTTTGCTCAAAGTAACTTCAGATAAGCACCCCGATCATTTGATCCTGACTCAAGCCGGCATTGT